>ERZ1292640.150-Hain-H43-02um-R1-150-length-56099-cov-6_pt1 | contig 56099 bp, 50 predicted proteins | sample MGYA00564404_ERZ1292640 | MGnify/ENA primary metagenome ERZ1292640 (study PRJEB36523, sample SAMEA6512636) | groundwater metagenome | collected 2019-01-08 | study: AquaDiva: Metagenomics assemblies of 32 groundwater samples | reverse complement strand
CTTTGGGCTTAATTGAAAAAGCCGGATTGGTTATCGCAAAAGAGAGCGGTGGGTATTATGACCGTTTTCGCAAAAGGATAATAGTCCCCATATTTGACGTAAAAGAACGCGTGATAGCTTTTGGGGCGAGGGTCCTTGACAATAGCCTTCCTAAGTACTTGAATTCTCCGGAGACACCGGTTTACTCAAAAAGTAAAAACCTTTTTGGATTGAATGTAAGCAAGGATGCCATCCGCGAGGCTGATTGCGCGGTGATTGTCGAGGGTTATTTTGATTTGATCATGCCCTATCAGCAAGGCATCTGTAATATCGTTGCCAGCTGCGGCACGGCTTTGACAAATCAGCAGATACGCCTGTTAAAACGCTATTCGCAGAACGTAATAATGGTTTACGACAGCGATACAGCCGGACAGCTGGCTACTATAAGAAGCCTTGATCTTTTGATAGAGGAAGATTTGAATGTCCGGATTGCCCCTTTGCCTAAGGGCTATGACCCCGACGGATTTACGCGTAAGTTTGGCGTAGATGGGTTTCGCCAGCTTTTAAAAGACGCGAAAGATATTTTCGATTACAAGTTAGCGGTATTAAAAACAGGCTTAAATTTAGAGAGCATCACTGATAAGGCAAAGATAGCCGCCGGGATGCTTACGACGATAAGTAAATTTAATAACGCGGTTGTAAAGTCGCATTACATAAAACGCTTAGGCGAAGAATTAAGGATCGAAGAATCCGCTTTAATCGCCGAATTAAAAAAAATAAAAGATACCGGTGAGTATTCGGGCGCCTACACGCGGCCTAAGCAAGCCTTGCCGAGAGCTGTTTTGTCTTCGGAGCATTTGCTGGTTAAGCTTATGCTTCATGAGCAGGGCCTGATTGACCGGCTAAAAAAAGATTTAAGCCCGCTGGATTTTCAGGATAGTTCTTTAAGCAGGATTGTGGAGCTGATTTTTCAGTTATATTCTGACGGGAAAAAGATCGAGCCTAAATGCCTGATTAATTATTTACCGGAAAAGGGCATATCTAATATCATTTGTCAGCTATCTACGGCAGAGGCGCCTGAAATAGTTGACAGGGATAAGGTGTTGAATGATTGCCTGCGCAACATCCGCGTGAACAAAAGAAAAATACGCCAGCAGGGCCTTCATGAAAGGATAAAGTTAGCTCAAGAAGAAAATGATGAGGGGCAATTAAAGGAACTATTGAAAGAATTTCATGATCTGGCTAAAGAGCCAAAGTGAGGAGCGATATAAAAATGGCAAAGTTTGATTTTAAGCGCGATTTAAAAAAGTTGATAGTACTGGGAAAGCAAAAGGGCTTTCTGACTTACGACGAGCTCAATGATTTGCTTCCGGAAGATATTTCTTCTACCGAAGAGATAGATGAGATTTTTGACCTTTTAGGCAGTGAGGATATTCGTATCGTAGACGGCATCCAGGATAAAGAAAAGGAAAGGCCTGAAGATCTCGATGACTCTAAAGAGCTGGCAGAAGAAAAACTTATTATTGAAGACAGGTTTCTTCCTTTGGATGACCCGGTTAAGCTTTATCTTAAGCAGATGGGGTCTATATCTTTGCTTACCCGCGAACAAGAGATAGAGCTGGCTAAGAGAATCGAAGAAACAGAAAATGATTTTCGCAAGGCGGTTTATTCCACCACTTTCGCGCGGGACGAGGTCTTAAAATTGGTTAATAAACTGCTGGAAAGAGAAGTAAATTTGGAAGACATATTGAAGGAGGAGATAAAGACAAGCAAAGAGGCAGTTTTAAGAAGATTTGCCAATCGGGCAGCGTGCCTTAGGCGTACACGTAAGGTCGGCGATAACGCGAAATTGCTTTTAAGTTTTGGATTTACTACTTCTGTTATCGAAAAAATCGCCAGAGGATATTTTAATTTAGTCAAGGAATTGGATGGTTCTTTAAGAAGGATGGATGATGGAGCAGCTAAAAAAAGAGGAAAGCTCGCGCATGCTAAAAGGAGAAAGGTCGAAATCTTTAACCAGCTAGGTCAGCCGTATTCTAAAATCAAAGAGCATGCCAAATTAATGCGGGGTAAATATATCAAATTCAGCCGCGCAAAAAAGAAATTAGTCGAGGCAAACCTGCGTTTAGTAGTCAGTATCGCTAAAAAATATACCAACAGGGGATTGTCTTTTTTGGATTTGATTCAGGAAGGCAATATCGGGCTTATGCGGGCGGTAGAAAAATTTGAATACAAAAGAGGCTATAAGTTTTCTACTTACGCTACTTGGTGGATCCGCCAGGCAATAACCCGTTCTATAGCCGATCAGGCAAGGACAATTCGCATCCCGGTGCATATGACCGAGACCATAAATAAAATTATCCGCACTAGCAGGATTTTTGTCCAGGAGAACGGGCGCGAGCCGCTTCCCGACGAGATAGCCAGGCATATGCGTATTTCACAGGATAAGGTTAAGGCAATTTTAAAGATCGCGCAAGAGCCGATTTCCCTGCAGACTCCGATAGGAGACGAAGGGGATACTCATTTCGGGGATTTTATCGAGGATAAAAAGGCGGTTTCTCCGGCAAACGCGACTGTGCGTTCGATGCTAAAGGAAGAGATGACTCAAGTCCTTGATACATTGACTGAACGCGAAAGGAAGATATTGCTTCTTCGTTTCGGGATGCAGGATGGCGCAGCGCGCACCCTTGAAGAGGTGGGAAGTATTTTTAAGGTTACCCGGGAAAGGGTTCGCCAGATAGAGGCAAAGGCTTTGAAGAAATTGAGGCATCCGACCAGGTCAAGGCGCCTGCGTAGTTTTCTGGATTTGACATTGGCCCATGAAAGGGAGTATCATTAAATACTGATGTCGTAAAAGCATGATTAAAAAATCTCCGCAATAAGCCATTGCGGAGATTTTTTATTAAAAAGCGCTTCAACCAAAATCAGCCCCTGGAGCTGATTTTGGTTAGCTTAATTACTAGCTCCAGGGGCTGATTTTGGTATGGCTTGAAATATGAAACTAAAACTTATCGCATGCCTATTAATAATAATCGCAGGATTTGCGGTTTATTACAATTGCCTAAACAATAGCTTTGTCTGGGATGACCATATCTTGGTCTCAGAAAATGTTTATATAAATAATTGGTCTAAGCTTCCGCAATTGTTCAAAGAGAATATTGCCGCCGGAGGCTTTGAGAAATTCAATTCTTACCGCCCCTTGCAAATGCTTACCTATATGTTGGATTATTCTTTCTGGAAGCTGGATGTAAGAGGGTACCATCTTACCAATATTATATTGCATGTTTTGGTTTCGCTTTGTGTTTTCTGGCTCGTAAGCATGCTTTACCAGAAAGTGATGCTTGCTTTTCTTGCCGGTTTATTTTTTGCCCTTCATCCTATGCATACCGAAGCAGTCGCCTATATTTCCGGCCGCGCGGATTCTCTGGGCGCCTTATTTGTTTTATTGAGTTTGGTTTTTTATGTCAAATACATACAACTAAATAAAATCAGCGCGTATTTTTTCTCTTTGCTGTTTTTTGTCTTTGCCCTTTTCTCCCGGGAAAACAGCCTGATTTTGCCTTTTTTGCTGTTGCTATATTATTATACTTTCGGAAAAAAAATAAAAATACCGGCTTTTTTGGGCGTGGTCGGGGTAACTTTAACCTATGTTTTGTTTAGGATCATATGCTTGAAATCTTTGATGTCGGATATTATTTATTCTGGGACTTTATTACAAAGGATACCCGGAGTTTTTATCGCCGTGTTTAATTACATCAAGCTTTTATTCCTTCCGTTCGGATTGCATATGGAATACGGCCAGCGGGTTTTTAAATTTACCCATCCAGATGCTCTGCCGGGTTTATGCATAGCAGTAGTAATTGCATCTTATCTTTTTCTGTTTAGGCGTAAACGCGGATTAGTATTTTTTTCTCTCCTTTGGTTTGTTGTAACATTGGCGCCTTCGTTGAATTTATATCCTCTTAATGCCTTTATGGCCGAACATTGGCTTTACCTGCCTTCGATAGGATTTTTCCTTATCCTTTCGGGAGGGATCATTTCTTTGTATGATGATGCAAAAACCAAAAATTACGCTATTGCTTTTGCGTGTATTTTGATTCTGTTTTACTCATATCTTACAGTTAAACAGAATACGTATTGGAAAGACCCGGCAGCTTTGTATAAGAGGACATTGAGATTTTCGCCTGATAGCGTCCGGACTTACCATTTGCTGGCGGACATTTATACTAGAACAGGGAGGGAAGAAGAGGCACTGGAGCTTCTCCGTAAAGCTTTACAGCTTAATCCCACGCATCATTACGGGTACAATAATATAGGAAACATATATGCGGCGCTTAAGAAGTATCCAGAAGCCATAGATTCATATGGCAGGGCAATAAAGATAGCGCCTAACTACGCGGGTTCTTACAATAATCTTGGTAATGTCCACAGCGATACCGGCGAGTGGGACAAGGCTATTTGGGCGTATAAGAAGGCGATAGAGCTTAACCCTAATCTGGTGGCTGCCTATAATAACCTGGCAAATATCTATAATAAGACGGGTAACAAAGAGATGGCCGCGGCGTTATATAGGAAGGCAATCGAGCTTAATCCGAACATTCCCGAAATACACAAGAATCTTCAGGCGCTGCATGAGAAGAATTAGCGGTAACTTTGGTAGGTTATATAGTGGGTGTTGAACAGCGTCATTGCGAGGAACCTTCGCTTGGCATGTCTGTGACGAAGCAATCTCTTTCTAAGTGCGAGATTGCTTCGTCGCCATTTGCAGGCGAATGCTCCTCGCAATGACAAAAATGTTTGTAGGTTAACTTTGGTCGGCGAGGCCTATAATCAGCCACCACAGATAGGCGGTTTCAGGCATAAAGAAACTGAAGTCAAAAAGATTGTCAATAGCGAATATCAGGAAGGCAAGAAACAGGGTTTTCGAGAGGGCGCTGTTACTTTTCAATAATTTATTGAGGGCAAAATAGAAAACCGCGGCCAATGATATAAATCCCGCCAGCCCTGTTTCTATCCATATTTGAAGATAAGAATTATGGGTGAATTGGCTGAAATGTCCCCAGTAATTGCGCAGGCCTGTCCCTTTAAAGGGGTGAGCCAAGATATAAGCAAATCCTTCTTTCCAATAAAATATTCTTTTGCCAAAAGAAAAATCCACGTTGGTAAAACTTGAAGAGCCGGTATTGCGCCATAAATATATAAAGAAAATAGCCATCAGGGAAAACAGGGTGATAATGGTTATTTTTTTTGACGGGTAAATAATTTGCAAAATTATTAACGCGATTATGATGCTGGCGAATGCGCTTATTGACCTTGTCAGGGATAAAGAGATGAAAATCGGTAAAGAGAATGCCGATAGCAAAAGCGCTGTTTCTTTAATGGGTTTTTTTAACGATAGGATATAACCGGTTGTGACTGTCAGGCCAACCGCTAAATAACAGCCGAGCAATGAAGGCAGGATAAACGGAGCAAATGCCCTTTGCCTGTTGATGTATTCCAGGGCGAAAGGATACTGGATTTGGGAAAGTTTCAGGGAATCGACGATGTGTTTTGTACCGAAGAAGAAATAATAGAGCGAATACAGGCTGACCATAAACGAAGAAATAATCAGGACGCGTAAGGCTGTTGTTTTTTGAGCGCTGTTTAGGTTTGCGGCAAAAAGGTAAACGAAAAATAAAAAGATAAATTTATAAGCCTCGTTTAAAGAGCGCGCGGAATTTAAGCCCCAGAAGCAAGACGCAAGTAAAGAAGCGATAAAAAGAAATAAGCACGCGCTTATGGCTTTATCAGGCAAGAGAACGCCTTTTTTGCGCAGGAGAAATATGGCGGTTAAAAGGATAAAGGCGTAGGAGTAAATGAAGTCGAGGAAGCCAAAAGCAAGGCTTGCCAGAAAAGGCCGCAAAGCTATTAACAATAGAAGTATGAAGAACATCGTGATATAATTTTAATGTAGGCAGGGTTGGAAAGCAAGGGAATTATAATAATCATAGAATCACTGATAAGCTCGATGGAAATCTCTGTTCGCGCACGAAAATTTTTGCCGTCGGCTGCGGTTTGCGGCTCATTACGCTCTCACTACATCCTTTCTACTTAAGTAAGCTCGTTTCATTCGCCGCGAATCCTTGCCGACTTTTGGCAAAAATTTTCTAATTGTGTGCGAACAGGGATTTTCATCGCTTACGCATAATCTAATAATATGTCATCTGAATTAGTCTCTATAATCATCGCTACATATAACAATGAATCCGGGTTAATAGCGTGCCTGGCATCTTTGAAAGAACAAATATACTCTCCTGTAGAAATTATAGTAGTTTTAAATGGATGCCTTTACGACGCTAAAGCAATAATTTTAAAGTATGCCGAAAAGGCAAAGGTCATTGTTAATCAGGAAAACCTCTATTTTGCCAGAGCGCAAAATCAGGGGATTGAAGCGGCAAAAGGCGAATATGTCTTTTGCCTTAACGATGATTGTGCTGTAGGGCACAATCATATTAGTGAGGCAATCAAACCATTTTATATGGATGATAAAATTGGCATGGTTACCGGAAAGATATTGCGTGATGATAAGGTTGCAATAGATACCACAGGTTTATTTTTGGGAAGGTCTAGAAGGCCTGTAGAAAGAGGATACGGCGAGAAAGATGCCGGCCAGTTTGAAAATAGCGGATACGTTTTTGGCGTCTGTGCCGGATGCGGCCTTTACCGGCGCAAGATGTTAGAAGATATAAAAGACAAGTATGGTTATTTTGATAACCGTTTTAAAATGTTTTATGAGGACCTGGATTTAGCTTGGCGTTCGCACAAAAAAGGATGGCGGGGTTATTATGTGCCGCAGGCGATAGCCTATCATAAGAGGGGGGGCAGCCTTAAAACGATAGGAGATAATACACAGCCATCGTTATCGCGAGTAGGGACAGCACAGTGTGCTGTCCCTACAAAGATGAGTCGGCGAAGTCCCTCGACTACGCCCTTCCGCAAATTCTTAGCTTCGCTCGGGATGGTTCGAGGGATGGTGAGCTTGTCGAACCACAATCTCTTTTTAAGTAAATTCTATTTTACCCGGCTTTCACCTGATTTACAAAGAGATTTGCTTAAGAATAGGTGGCTTACCATTCTTAAAAATGATTCATTTTTTGGATTCGTTTTCAATTTTCCTTTTATCTTTGCCTACGAGTTAAAACTTCGCTTTTATATGTTGGTTAAGAATCTGTAATAGTTCAGCTTTTGGAAGTCGCCGACGAGTGTCATTGCGGGCAAAGGCCGAAGCCGCGAGCGAAGCGTGGCGGGAAGCAATCTTTTCCGCCTGCGCAATTCTTGCTACGGCGGATCCGCCGTAGTGCGAAGCACGTAGGCGGAAAAGATTACTTCGTCGCTGTCGCTCCTCGCAATCAGACTGTGTCACATTAGATGTTGAAATTTTAAAGTGGATTCCCGCTTTCGCGGGAATGACAAAAACAATGATGTCATCCCTGCGAAAGCAGGGATCCAGAATTAAAGTGGAGTAATAAAAATTTATATTTTCTAAAATTCATAATTATGACACAGTCTGAATGACATGGTTGCTTCCAAAAGCTGAACTGTTACAAAAATCTAGGGACGGTTCTAAAACGCGGTTGAGAAGTATCCACCGATTAGAATATCTAATAAATATTATTAGATAGCTTGACAGATTATTATTTGTCTGTTATATTGAAAAAGCTAAAAATGAAAAACGGAGGATAGATGCCTGTTTTTGATGTGTATATTAGCCCGGATGAGCCGGTGTATGTAATCAGCGTGGCCTGTAAGCTGGTTGGTTTGCCGATATGGACATTGCGCCAATTGGACAAGGCCGGGATTGTTTGTCCTAAGCGGATAGGCAAAAAGAGCCGTCTTTATTCTTTGAAGGATATTAAAAGATTAGAATATGTGCATTTTCTTATGGAAGATAAGCATGTAAACATTCATGGCATAAGGATTATTTTAGAAAAGGAAGGCGATTAAATTTTTTTGAGTTAGTGTTAGCGCTCATCAGCTGTAAGTGCTAAATTTGTTAGCCAGTTTGCCAGTTAACCAGTTAAAGAATTTTAAGCAGGCAAAACCGGTGAACCGGCAAACCGGCTAACCGGCTAACAGACAAAAATAGGAGTTTTATATGAGATTAGATAAGTTTACGATTAAGGCGCAGGAAGCAATTCAATCAGCAATAGAATTAGCGCAGGATTCAAATCAGCAGCAGGTTGATAGCGAACATCTTTTGTCGGCGCTTTTAAATCAGGAGGAGAGCCTTATTTCTGAAGTGTTGGCTTCAATCGGCATAAATACCGCGCAGTTATCGCGTCAGGTTAAAGAAGATCTGGAGAGCCGGCCTAAGGTTTACGGTAAAGGCGCTGACGCGCATTTGTCTAGCCGGTTAAGCCAGGTTTTACATAACGTCCAAGAGCAGGCAAAACAATTAAATGATGAATTTGTTTCGGTGGAGCATTTGTTTCTGGCGTTATTAGAGGAGAAATCCGCCGTATTGGTAAAGCACAACATTGATAAGAATATTTTTCTGGCGGCCTTAGCTAAAATCCGGGGAAATCAAAATGTGACTGACCAAAATCCCGAATCCAAATATAGAGCTTTGGAGAAATACAGCCGCAACCTTACGGATCTTGCGTATAAAGGAAAGCTTGACCCGGTAATCGGCCGGGACGATGAAATCCGCAGGGTGATTCAGGTTTTATCCCGCAGGACAAAAAATAACCCGGTGTTAATCGGAGAGCCGGGAGTTGGAAAAACCGCGATTGTCGAGGGGCTTGCACAGAGAATCGCCGCGAACGATGTTCCTGAGGGGTTAAAAGAAAAACAGGTTTTGGCATTGGATATTGGGTCATTAGTTGCCGGGACAAAATTTAGAGGGGAGTTTGAAGAACGGCTTAAGGCTGTGTTAAAAGATGTGCATTCTCGAGAAGGAGAAATAATTTTATTTATCGACGAACTGCATACGCTTGTTGGCGCGGGAGCCGCGGAGGGGGCGGTGGACGCTTCCAACATGTTAAAGCCGGCGCTAGCCCGCGGCGAATTACGCTGTGTTGGCGCGACTACTTTAAATGAGTATCGTAAGCATATTGAAAAAGACGCGGCTTTGGAGCGCAGGTTTCAGCCGATTTTAGTCAGCGAGCCGACAATAGAAGACACAATAGCAATTTTGCGCGGATTAAAAGAACGCTATGAAATCCATCATGGAGTGCGTATAAAGGATTCAGCTATTATCGCCGCGGCAACGTTATCCGCGCGCTACATTACCGATAGATTCCTGCCGGATAAAGCTATTGATCTGATTGATGAGGCGGCTTCGGGTTTACGCATTGAAATAGATAGCGTGCCTTCGGAGCTGGACGCTTTAAACCGTAGAATTGTCCAGTTGGAAATCGAGAAACAGGCTTTAAAAAAAGAAAAAGATAAAGGTTCTCAAGAACGGCTGGAAAAAGTAGAAAAAGAACTAACTTCTTTAAAGAAGGAATCCGAGAAATTAAGCGGGCAATGGCATAAAGAAAAAGAGGCTATTAAGAAGATTCAGGCGATTAAAAACAAAATCGAGGAATTAAAGGCCGAAGAGAAAAAATATGAGCGCGCAGGAAATTTGGATAAGGTCGCGGAAATCCGCTACGGAAAATTATTGGAATTGCAAAAAGAACTTGAGAAGGAAAACAAAAATATCCGCCAGGAGCAATCTTCGCGGCAGATGCTGAAAGAGGAAGTTGATGAGGAGGATATTGCCGATGTCCTTTCTAAGTGGACGCGTATACCTTTGAGCAAGCTTCTTGAGGGTGAAGTCGAAAAACTTTTAAAAATAGATGAACGCCTGAAAGAACGGGTTGTCGGCCAGGATGAGGCTGTCGAGGCAGTATCAAGTTGTATCCGCAGGGCGCGTTCGGGTTTAGCCGATCCCAACCGGCCGTTGGGTTCTTTTATTTTTATGGGGCCTACCGGAGTAGGCAAAACCGAGCTGGCTAAGTCATTGGCCTGGGTTTTGTTTGACAGCGAAGCAGCGTTAGTGCGGATTGATATGTCCGAATATATGGAGAAACACTCCGTATCGCGGCTTATCGGAGCGCCGCCAGGATACGTCGGTTATGAAGAAGGCGGACAGCTTAGTGAGGTGGTGCGCAGAAGGCCGTATTCCGTTGTCTTGTTTGACGAGATTGAAAAAGCCCATCCGGAAGTGCTGGATGTTTTACTGCAGGTTCTTGACGATGGCCGGCTTACTGACGGCCAGGGAAGGGTGGTGAATTTCAAGAACACCCTGATCATAATGACTTCTAACTTAAGAGACAAAGAAGAACTTAAGGAGCGGTTAAGGCCGGAGTTTTTAAACCGTATTGATGAGATTGTCATGTTCAAGAAGTTGGAGCTGGAAGATTTAAAAAAGATAGTGGATATACAGCTTGAGATATTGCAAAAACGGCTGGCAGAGAAGAAAATTGGGTTTCAGATGTCGGATAAAGCCAAAGAGTATTTGGCAGAAACCGGCTATGACCCTGTTTACGGCGCGCGGCCATTAAAGCGGGTTATCCAGAAATATATACAGGACCCTTTGTCATTAAAGCTTTTAAGCGGAGAACTTAAAGAAGGAGTAAATATCAAGGCCTGTATGGCAGACGAGGCCAAGGCTAAAGCTCATGTTGACAAGGGGATTATTTTTGTTAAAATATAAGTTTCCACAAAGGAAGCTAAAATGGTACGAATAATCGATCAAGAGACAAGAAGAAGGCAGGTTTTGGCAGCGGTTATCGATAATTATATCAAAACTGCTAGCGCGGTAAGCTCTGAAGAAATCTGCAGAGCTTTTGAGTGTTCTTCGGCCACTATTAGAAATATAATGGCTGAATTGGAAGAACAGGGGTATCTGGCCCATATGCATACCTCAAGCGGCCGTGTGCCTACGGATAAAGGGTACCGCTACTATATAGATGTCATTGCTTCCGAAATTGAACTTGTTACCCATGAAAAAGAGCGGATTACCTCCGAGTATAATCACCAGATTAATAAGCTTGAGGATATTATGGAAAGGGCATCGGAGGTTTTGTCCAATTTTACCCGCTGCGCGGGGATTATCTCATCCATAAATCTCGGGAATAAAATCTATTATAACGGCACCTCGTTTATAACCGAGTATCCGGAACTGAAGAATATCGAGAGAATACGCGGAATATTAAAATTGCTGGAGGAGAAAAACACGTTGCTGGATATTATTAACCGTGACCTTGAGAAGAAGCTGAATGTTTATATCGGATGGGAAACTGCCTGTCGTGATATTTCCGATTGTTCATTGGTGGTGTCGACATACGGTATTGAAGGCCGGCCGTACGGCCGCATCGCGGTTTTAGGGCCAAGGAGCATGAATTATTCCCGGGTGATCCCAACGTTGGAATATGTGTCGGAATTGGTAGGCAAGGCGCTGGAAAACCTGTGATCCTCTTTTCGTCATTGCGAGGAACCCTCGTTTGGCATGTCAGTGACGAAGCAATCACGTTTTTAAAACGAGATTGCTTCGTCGCCGCATGCAAATGATAGCTCCTCGCAATGACGGTGAATCGATAAATTTATAATATAATATGGACAACCCAAAAGACACTCACGACAAAAAAGAAGAAATGCCGCACGCCTCACAGGAGAAGATAATTACCTTAAGCGAGGCAGAATACAAGAAGCTTCTGGAAGGAGTGGCAAAGGCGAAGGAGCATGATGACCGGCTGCTTCGCCTGCAGGCGGATTTTGAAAATGCCCGTAAGCGGGTGGAAAAGCAGGCCCTGGATTTTGCTAAATACGCTAATGAGGGGATTATCCTTGAATTACTTTTGGTTCTTGATGATCTGGAAAGGACAGTTTCCGCCGCTGAGAAAAAAAATACCAGCCCCGAGACTTTTTTGAAAGGCATAGAAATGATTTTAGCGCATCTTTATGAGATGCTTAAAGAACACGGGTTAAAACCGGTAGAAGCCATAGGCAAACAGTTTGATCCGCATACTTGCGAAGCTTTGATGCAGGTAGAATCGGACATGCCTGAGGGAACGGTTATTGAAGACCTGCAGAAAGGGTATTTTCTAAACGACAGAGTTATAAGAACAGCAAAAGTAAAAGTATCTAAGAAACCAGATGTAGGGACAGCACAGTGTGCTGTCCCTACAAAGGGATAATTTATAAATAGGAGGGTATTAAAATGGCAAAAGTTATCGGAATTGACTTAGGGACATCTAATTCAGCGGCAGCAGTTATGGAAGCGGGAAGGCCTGTAATTATTCCTTCGGCAGAGGGAGCTGGGGTTGCTTCGGGAAAGGCATTTCCATCATATGTTGCTTTTACAAAAGACGAACAGCGTTTGGTCGGTGAGCCTGCCCGGCGCCAGGCGGCAATAAATGCCGAAGTCACAATTCAGGCGGCAAAACGTAAAATGGGCACGGACTATAAATTTAAAGTCTATGGCAAGGAATATACTCCTCAACAAATCTCGGCTTTTATTTTACAGAAGATTAAACAAGATGCCGAAGCCTATCTTGGTGAAAAGATAGAAGAAGCGGTGATTACCTGCCCTGCTTATTTTGATGATAACCAAAGAACCGCGACAAAAGATGCCGGAGAGATCGCGGGCTTGAAAGTTTTAAGGATTGTTAACGAACCTACAGCCGCCTGCCTTGCGTATGGCCTGGAGAAATCACAGAAGGAACAGAAGATTATGGTCTTTGATTTGGGCGGCGGGACATTGGACGTCACCATAATGGAGATGGCTCAAGGCGTTTTCGAAGTAAAGTCAACCTCCGGAGACACGCAGTTAGGCGGGACTGATATGGATGCCACGCTGATTGAATATATAACCGGTGAATTTAAAAAAGAAACCGGCATTGAATTGAAAAATGACAAAATGGCGATTCAGCGTGTGCGTGAGGCAGCGGAAAAGGCGAAGATCGAGTTGTCCAGCACAGTGTCTACCGATATAAACCTGCCGTTTATTACAGCCGATAATACAGGGCCAAAACATATGACGATGAATATAACCCGGGCAAAGTTGGAGGATTTAATCGGCCCGATTATTAACAGATGCCGCCATCCTATAGAGCAGGCGTTGTCTGATGCCAAGTTTACCGCGAAAGATATCGACCGTATAATCATGGTTGGCGGGCCTACGCGTATGCCGATAGTCCAGAAATTCGTCGAAGATTATGTCGGTAAAAAGATTGAGCGTGGCGTTGACCCGATGGAATGCGTGGCTTTGGGCGCGGCGATACAGGCGGCGATTATTAAAGGCGATATGAAGGATGTCCTGCTTCTGGATGTTACGCCGTTATCGTTGGGTATCGAAACATTGGGTGGGGTCAATACAAAACTTATCGAGAGGAATACGACTATACCGACCAAAAAAAGCCAGGTTTTTTCTACTGCCGCGGATAATCAGACAGCGGTTACTATACGGGTGCTTCAAGGCGAGCGGCAGATGGTGGAAGATAATGTGGAATTGGGGCGGTTCGATTTGGTGGGTATTCCTAATGCTCCCCGGGGTGTGCCGCAGGTCGAGGTTACTTTTGATATCGACGCAAACGGGATTGTGCATGTCGCGGCTAAGGATTTAGGCACCGGAAAAGAGCAGTCAATCCGGATTACCGCGCCGAAAAAACTTTCTCCGGAAGAGATCGAAAAAATGGTCAAGAACGCGGAGAAGTTTGCCGCGGAAGATACCAGGAAGAAAGAGGAAGTGGAAGTAAAAAATCAGGCGGATACTTTAGTTTATTCGACGGAGAAATCCCTTAAGGAGTTTGGCGATAAGGTATCGGCGCCTGAAAAAGAAGATATTCAGAAAAAGGTAGATGAGCTTAAAGAGGCGATAAAAGGCAAGGATGCGGAGAAGATTAAGGCAGCTATGGAAAGCCTGACTAAAGCTTCTCATAAGTTGGCCGAAGAGATTTACAAACAAAGCGCCGCTAAACAGCAGGATAAGCAACAAGGCGCTTCGCCGACTGAAGAAGGCAAGGAAGAAAAGGCGGACGAGCCAAAGGCAAAGAAGAAAAAAGACGAAGATATCATCGACGCTGATTTCAAGGCGGAGGATGAAGACGGGAAGAAATAGCAATAATAAATAGATAATACATAGAACTTGGAGCTTGGAGCTTGGAATTTGGATGTTGATTAAGGGACTAAGCTCTAAGCTCCAACATTAATTGCAATATGCCTACTAAACGAGACTACTACGAAATACTGGGAGCTGCTAAGAGCGCGACTTTGGATGAGATAAAGAAAGCATACAGAAATCTTGCTTTACAGCATCATCCTGACCGCGTGCCTCACGAGAAGAAGAAAGAGGCGGAGGAGAAATTTAAGGAGATTTCCGAGGCCTACGCGGTTTTGTCCGATTCCCAAAAGCGCGCTCTGTATGATCAATATGGCCATTCCGGTATTGACCAGCGGTACGCGTACGAAGATATTTTTAAGGGCGCTGATTTCGGAAGTATTTTCGGCGATATGAAGGATTCTGGCTTTGGCGGAAGTATATTTGAAGAGGTTTTTGGCGATATGGGTTTTGATGTGTTTGGCTCATCCGGCGGCGGAAAGCGAGAACGCGCAAGGCGCGGCAGGGATCTGCAGATTGAAATTGACATAACTTTGCAAGAAGCGTATTCCGGAGCTGAGAAAACTATAACCGTTCCCAGATACGAATTATGTTCTACCTGTCAGGGCTCAGGCGCGAAGCCGGGAGCGAAGAAAAATACTTGTCCGCAATGCAAAGGCAACGGGCAGGTAGTGATGTCCAGCGGATTTTTTCAGATAAGGCAAACCTGCCCTAAGTGCCGCGGGGCAGGTTATACAATAAGTCAGATTTGTTCATCTTGTAACGGCGAAGGCAGGGCGCGGGTTACTCGTAAAATTGAGGTTAAGATTCCGGCGGGAGTCGATACGGGTTCGTCTTTGCGTGTCCGAGGAGAGGGCGAGGCAGGGACACAAGGCCATGGCGACCTGTATGTCCTGATAAATGTTTTGCCGCATTCTGAATTCGAGCGCCACAATAATGATGTATTATCGCAAGCCTCGATAAATTTAACCACCGCGCTTTTAGGCGGGGAGATAGAAGTCGATACTTTAGATCAAAAAGTAAGAATGAAGATACCTCAAGGCACGCAGCCGGGGAAGATTTTTCGGTTAAAGGAAAAAGGCATGGTTGATTTACACGGGTATGCCAGGGGTGATCAATTAGTCCGGGTTAATGTAGAGATTCCTAAAGATTTAAACAGCCAGGAAAAAAATCTTATAGAAGAATTCGCCAGCCTGCGCGGCGAGTTTAGCGGTGAAAGACAATCATTTAGCGAAAAAGTGAAAAAAGCGTTTAGATAGTTAACCAGTTAACCGGTTGGCCGGTTAGCCAGTTAAAAAGTAAAAAATTTTAACCGGTAAACTGGCCAACTGGCAAACCAACTAACCAAAAATATGCCTACATATGAATACGAATGTACATCATGCGGCCATAGTTTTGAAATTACGCAGAAAATGACCGACGCGCCTTTAGAAAAATGCCCTAAATGTAAAAAGGCATTACGCAAAGTTATCGGCAATGGCGCGGGAATAATTTTTAAGGGTTCGGGGTTTTACGCGACCGACTACCGCAAACAGGCCTATAAAGAAAAAGAAAAGCAGGATAAGCCGTCTTGCAATGTATCTTCAGGTAAAGATTGTTCATCCTGCCCAAAGAATGCCCGTGGTGGAAAATAGAAAATGGATAATGGATAAATAGAAATACTTTCCCATTTTCTATTCTCCATTTCCCAGCATCTTATATAGCTACTATAAAAATGATAGATGTAAAACCTTTCAAAGCCATACTTTATAATAGAGAAAAATTCAGGGATTTCTCTAAGCTTGTCTGTCCGCCGTATGACATCATTTCAAAATCCGCGCAGAGAGATTATCATCGTTTAAGCCGGTATAATTTTATCCGTTTAATCCTTTCTAATATACGCCCTTCGGATACCAAAGATAACAATAGATATACGCGTTCGGCAAAAGCTTTTAATGATTGGTTGAAAAAGAAGGCGCTTGTTAAAGATGATTCCGAGGGTGTATATTTTTACCAGCAACAATATAAGCATCTGGGAAAATCAACGGATCGTTGCGGATTTATAGGCCTGCTTAAAATAGACAAGGACCTGGTCCGTCCGCATGAGCACACTCATAGTAAGCCCAAGGAAGACAGGTTAGAGCTTATAAAGAAGGTAAAAGCGAATTTAAGCCCTATATTTGTTTTGTTCCCGGATATCGCCGGATACATTAAAAAAATGGCAGGATTGTGTTCTGGAAGTAAGCCGTTAATCAGCGTGAAAGACGCGTATGGAGTTTTAAACCGGCTTTGGCGCGTAGACGATAAAAAAATGCTGGAGAGCCTAAGGGTTTATATGCGCGACAAAGATATATTTATAGCTGATGGCCATCATAGATTTGAGGTTGCGTGTTTATACCGCGATATGCTAAAATATAATTTACCTGATTTTTCGGAGAGAGCCTCTTATAATTATATTATGGCATATTTTACCGATATGTCGGCAGGTTCTTTGACTATTATGGCCACACACCGGTTGATTAAAGATATAAATAAGGGCCTTAGTGGAAGATTATTAGACAAAATAGCTGGGGGTTTTGTAATAGAGAAGGCAAAGAATCGGAAGAATTTTTTAGAACTTTTCGAAACAAACAGCGCAACTTCAGGAGTTTTCGGGTTGTATTTTAAGAAAGAGTTTTACCTTTTAAGGTTAAATAAGCCATTGCCTTCGGACAAATTCGACTGCCTTGATGTGAGCCTTTTTAATAGGTTTTTACTGGCAGAAGTTTTAGGGCTTACCGTTGAGGACAAAAGCATCATTTATTCCGCTGATATTAGCGAATCAATAAAGCTTGTAGACAGTGGTAAAGCAAAAATAGCGTTTTTCTTAAGGCCGACAAAAATAAGCCAGATGAAAGAGGTCGTTTTAGAGAAGCGTAAGCTTCCTCCGAAGTCCACCTATTTTTACCCCAAATTGTTATCGGGGTTAGTTGTTCATAAATTCGAAACCAGTTAGCCAGTTAACCGGCTAACCAATAAAACATGCCGCTATTTAAATCGAAATACACGATAGTCAAGGTTAAGAAAAAGGAAATCCCTGAAGGTTTATGGACAAAGTGCGACGGATGTTCAGCTCCTATTTATAATAAAACGCTGGAAGAAAACCTTAGGGTCTGTCCGAAATGCGAGTATCATTTTATCTTAAATTCGGGCGAACGGATAAAGCAGATTATTGATGACGGCAGTTTTCAGGAATATGACGCGGATATGATGCCCGTTGATCCTCTTGGTTTTAAAGGGCCGAAGGCTTACATAGATAAGTTAAAGGCTGACCAGGAGCTTACAGGGTTAAAGGAAGCAGTGATAACCGGTGAAGGAAAGATAGACGGTAAAAAAGTTATTATAGCGGTTACCGATTCCAGGTTCATCATGGGTTCGATGGGGTCGGTAGTTGGAGAAAAGATCAGCAGGGCTATTGAAAAAGCGACAAGTACGCGGGTGGCAGTTATTATTGTTTCAGGTTCCGGCGGCGGCGCGCGTATGTACGAAGGCATGTTTAGTTTAATGCAGATGGCTAAGACTTCCGCGGCGCTAGCCTTGCATAACAGGGCGCTTCTTCCCTATATCTCCGTGCTTACTAATCCGACAATGGCAGGAGTTATGGCGTCGTTTGCCGGCCTTGGCGATATAATAATTGCCGAGCCAAAAGCATTGATAGGTTTTACCGGCCCCAGGGTTATCGAGCAGACTATACGCCAGAAGCTTCCGCCGGGATTTCAGAAATCCGAGTTTCTTCTTGACCATGGGCTTATTGATATGATTGTTCACCGCAAAAATTTGAAAAAAAGCCTGGGGGAATTAGTCAAGTATTTAACATAAGAAAAGGAAAAGAAAAAATGGCACAAGTGAGTTTGAAAGATGTATGTAAAATTTATCCTGGCGGGGTTATGGCTGTCAATAAGATTAACCTGGGAATAGAAAATAAAGAATTTATGGTTTTGGTTGGCCCTTCCGGATGCGGAAAATCTACGACTTTAAGGATGATTGCCGGGCTTGAAGAAGTAAGCGAGGGCCAGATTTATATCGGCAATCGCGTAGTAAATGATGTCCCTGCCAAGGACAGGGACATCGCGATGGTTTTTCAAAATTACGCCCTCTATCCGCATATGACTGTTTTTGAAAATATGTCTTTTGGCTTGCGTTTAAGGCGTTACCCTAAACCGGAGATCTCAAGCCGCGTTATGGAGGCTGCCAATATTTTAGGGATAAAAAAACTTTTGGACAGAAGGCCGAAGCAGCTTTCCGGAGGCGAACGCCAAAGGGTGGCAGTCGGAAGGGCGATAGTCAGGAAACCGATGGTGTTTTTATTCGACGAGCCGTTAAGTAATCTCGACGCTAAATTGCGCGTCCAGACGCGCACGGAAATCCACAAGCTTCATATGCGCCTGCAGACTACGATGATCTATGTTACTCATGACCAGACTGAAGCGATGACAATGGGAGACCGGATCGCGGTGATGAAGGACGGTAATCTGCTGCAGGTGGCAGATCCGATAACGATTTACGATTATCCCGCTAACAAGTTCGTGGCCAGTTTCATAGGTTCTCCCGCGATGAACTTTATGTATGGAAGGATAATTAAAAAAGAAGGTAAGCTGTATTTTGACGAAGGCAAAATTTTAGTGCGCCTTGTTGAGCAGATGTCCGGCAAAATGGCGCAATATGCCGGTAAAGAAGTGATTTTCGGCATACGCCCCGAAGACATATATGATAAACTTTTTACCACATCCGCCATACCGGAAAATATTATTAACGCAACCTGCGAAGTGATTGAGCCCATGGGTTCGGAAGTTTACCTTTACCTTAATACGGGCCGCCACATTTTTGTGGCAAGGGTAGGCGCGCATGACCGCCCGCCTATTAATAAGGATATGGACCTTGTGTTTGATATGAGTAAAGTCCATTTCTTTGAAAAAGATACCGAAGTCACGATTCTTTAAACTAGAAGCAGAGCCAAAACAAAGAAGCTAAAAACGTAAAGCGCAAAGCGTAAAATTAAAACGTAAATCTTAAAGTTAAATCATTGCTGTCCAAATTAAACTCGTCATTGCGAGGAACCCTTGCTTGACATATCTGTGACGAAGCAATCTCGTCTTTAAGTACGAGATTGCTTCGTCGCACCGTGTCAACGATAGCTCCTCGCAATGACAGTAGAAATCAAATCTCATAATAACTTTATCGCCGCTATTTTGTATTTAATTTGGACACGAATGAAGTTAAATACATTTTAAGTTTTAGTTTTGCGCTTTTCGCTTTAAACTTTACGCTATCCAATATTGCGGTTTTATTTTATCTTATATGTCTAAACCCTACATAATCGGCATCGACCTTGGCGCGACTAATATCAAGGTTGGCTTAATAAAAAACCGCAAGATCATACACAAAAAAGTTATCCCTACCCGCGATTTTCCGTCTAAAATAGGGCTTATCAACGCATTGGCTGAAAATATAAATCATATTCCCGTAGAAAAAAAACAGATTTTGGCGGTAGGCCTGGGCGTTCCAGGATTAGTCGATTTCAAAAGGGGTTTTATTCATTATCTTCCTAATATTAAAGGCTGGCATAATGTTTATTTAGCGAAAGCTCTTTCGCTAAAGACAGGTTTACCGGTTTTTGTGGATAACGATGCCAATCTTATGGCGCTTGCTGAGGCGCGTATTGGCGCGGCGAAAGGGAAAAAGAATGTCATCGGTATTACTTTAGGTACCGGCGTAGGCGGCGGGCTTATATTGGAGGGCCGGCTTTATCGCGGTAGCAATTTTGCCGCCGGAGAGGTGGGGCATATTCCGCTTAATGAATCAGGCCCCAAATGTAACTGTACGGGTGTTGCCTGTTTGGAGCGTTATATTGGTAACATATATATATTGGAAGAAGTGAGGCGTTCTTTGGGCAAGGGATTTTCCCTGGAAGATTCCAGCCGTATGGCAAAAAAAGGAAACTATAAGGCTATAAGAATTTGGAAAGATATAGTAAGCCATTTAGGGGTTGCTTTAGCGTCTTTGGTGAATATTTTAGATCCGCAAGTTATAGTCATAGGCGGAGGGGTAGCTAGCGCCGGCAATATTATATTTGATCAGGTGCGCAAAGTAATCAGGCAGCGGGCAATGAAGCCGCAAGGCTCGCGCGTTAAAGTCGTTAAGGCAAAATTATCCAATGACGCGGGTATGTTGGGCGCGGCATTATTAGCTGAAGAAGAGAGCGCGTGATGCGGATGAAAATAATCAGGCCGGTGCTCGTAGCAAGTTTGCTGGTTGCCGGGGTTAGCTTTTTCGCTTGCGCCGAAGAAAAACAGCCGTCAGCTCAGAAACAAGATGTTCCCGTAGAGGTTAAAAAAGAGGCAGAAGGTTATGCCACTAATGTTGTTGTCGAGAAGGAGCTTGAAAGGCAGAGTTTGATAGAAGATGTTAAAAATGAAAAATCTGTAATTCCCGTTGAAGAATCCGTAACTGCCGCCGAACCAGCTAAAAAGCCTACCCATATTCCCACAACCGTTGACGCGGATAATATAGAATATTCGCAGGATAGGACGGTCCTTACCATGTCAGGCAATGTCAAAATTACAAAAGAAGGAGATGTGCTTACCTGCGATAAGGCGGTATACGATACTACTACTAATGAGGCGAAGGCAGAGGGGAATGTGGTGTTTAAGGACAAAAAAGGCATTATTAAAGCTAAAAACTTTGATTATAACCTTAAAACCAAGATGGGCGAAGGGTATGATGTCCATATTTTTTGCCCGCCTTATTATGGCGCGGGCCAGACGATGAAAAAAATCTCTGAAAACGAAATTGAGATGAAGAATGGCTACATCACTACCTGCGACAAGGATCATCCGCATTATCGCCTTCAGAGCCGCCTGATTTATATCGTTCCAAACGAGAAGGTTACTATTAAAGCAATGACCTTTAGGGTAGCTAACACGCCAATAATATATTTTCCTAAATATAGCCAGAATCTAAAAGATGACCGTATGCATGTCCTGGTTACTCCCGGTAACAGCAAGGATTGGGGGTTATTTCTTTTGACGGCCTGGAGGTATGATTTACTGCCTAACTCCGGCGGCAGGATTAACCTTGATCTCCGGGAGCGCAGGAACGTTGCTTTTGGCTTCGATAATTATTACGATACAAAGGTTATCGGGAAAGGCTATTTTAGGGCGTATTATATGCTTGAAAGAAAGTTCTGGTTTAAGCGTTTTTATCAACAACTTTATGATGACCATAAAGGAAAAAGTACTATAGAAAAAGACAGGTTTCGTTATGATTGGCGCCATAAGTTCGAAGTTGATAAAGATACTTATATGCTGGCGGAATTCCATAAAGTCAGGGACGCTAATTTTATCAAAGATTACTTTTTCAGGGAATATGAGAAAGACTCTAATGAGTCCACCTATTTTTTGTTTAACCGTAATTTTCCCAATCAAATAGGGACATTAAATTTTTTGATGCAAAAGCGCGTAAACAGGATTTTCCCGGAAACCGAAACGCTTCCTCAAGTGATATTTACAAAAGCCGATACTAAAATTCTTAACACCCCGTTATATTTTAGCAGTAACACTTCTTATACGAATTATAACCAAAAATATCCGGCGCCTTCGGATGAGACTTCTCATAATCAGACAACAAATACTTATTTAAGGCTTTCACTCCCGTTTAGCTTTTTTTATGTGGTGATGAACCCTTACGCGGGCACGAGGGAAACATATTACAGCAGGATGGTTAATAAAAACCAAGGCGCTTTTCGAGAGGTTTGGGATAGCGGTATCAGTATGTCTACCAGATTCTACCGGATATTCGATGTGGATAAGGACATTCTCGGGATGGAGCTTAATAAATTACGCCATGTAATAATTCCAAATGTTTCATATTCTTATACCCATCCTCCTACCTTGCCTCCTTCGAAAGTTGTTAATTTTGACGGTACCGTAACCGAACAGAATCAGATGAGCCTTTCTTTGGAGAATAAACTGCAGACTAAACGCAAGGATAAAACCGTGGATTTCCTGCGTTTTATAGTATCTACGAATTATCTTTTTAATATAGAAGGCAGGAGACGCCGCTGGGATGATAATATAACGTTAGACCTGGAGAGTCAGCTAACTGATACATTAAGGCTGGAGTCTAAAGATACTTATAGCCGTAAGGAGCGGGTTTTTACTAACGCTAATTTTGACCTTTGGGGTTCGGCTAAAGACATAACATGGGGGACCGGATACCGTTATGCCCGCAAGTCCAGCAGCCAGTTTACCGGCGAAGTTACTTGTAACATACTAAAAGGCTGGTCGTTTAGGGTTTATGAAAGGTTTCAATTTATGGGGAACACCCTTGTTAAAGAACAGAATTATTCCATTACTAAAGACTTGCATTGTTGGTTATTGGAAGTAAACTATAATGTATTGAGGAATGTAGGCGAGACTATATGGTTTGCCATAAGTCTGAAGGCATTCCCTGAAATGTCGCTAGATTATAACCAGAGCTATCATCAGCCTAAGCCGGGATCGCAAGGATACCAGAATCTATAGCTAAACCAAAAAGGCTTATCAAGCGGGAATTAATATATGAATATTTCGATTATTGGCACCGGATACGTCGGATTAGTAACAGGCGCCTGCCTTGCTGATTTAGGAAATAAGGTGATTTGCGCGGATAGCGATAAACAAAAAATCGGCCAGCTTAATAAATTGAAAATGCCCATATATGAGCCGGGGTTAGAGGATGTGGTCAGGCGTAATGTAAAGGAAAAACGGCTTAAGTTTACCGCTAATATTAAAGAGGCTGTCAGGGATTCTAAGGTGATATTTATTGCCGTAGGCACGCCCTCTAGAGAAGGCGGAGAGGCGGATTTGACCGGCGTAGAAAATGTGGCCAAGGTTATCGCGGAGAATATGAACGGTTACAAATTAATTGTAGAAAAATCCACAGTGCCTGTTGAAACTGGTTCTTGGGTGGGCCATACCATCAGAGTGAATCTTCCTAAAAACAAAAAGATAAAATTCGATGTCGCCTCAAATCCTGAATTTTTAAGAGAAGGGCAGGCGATACGCGACTTTACGCATCCTGACAGGATAGTGTTGGGAGTAGAATCAAAGGTGGCTCAAGACCTTTTAATCGAGTTGTATAAACCGTTGAACGCGCCGATTGTGGTAACGGATATTAAATCAGCCGAGATTATAAAGCATGCCTCGAATTCTTTTCTCGCGACTAAAATATCTTTTATTAACGCTATTGCCTGCCTTTGTGAGCAGGTAGGAGCCGATGTGGCAAAGGTCGCCGAGGGCATGGGGCTTGATAAAAGGATAGGCAGGGCGTTTCTAGACGCGGGCATTGGTTATGGCGGCTCCTGTTTTCCCAAAGACCTGGATGCTTTTATAAATATCGCCAGAAAAAACGGCTATAATTTTGACCTGCTTAAAGCTGTTAGGGATATTAACGAAGCCCAGAAGAAAAACCTGGTCAAAAAGATAGAAGATGCCCTTTGGATTGTCAAGGATAAGTTTATCGGGGTGCTTGGCCTTTCTTTTAAGCCTGATACCGATGATATACGCAATGCCCCGGCATTGGATATAATCGCGGAGTTAGAGTCTAAGGGCGCAAAAATAAAGGTGTTTGACCCCCAGGCAATGCCTAAAGCAAACCAGATATTAAAAGGCGTCAAATTCTGCCAGAATGTTTATGAGGCGGCAAAGGGGGCTGATTGTTTGGTTATGTTAACGGAATGGAACGAATTTAAAGAGCTGGATTTGCCGCGTTTGCATAAATTAATGCATCAGCCGATAATCGTTGACGGCAGGAATATTTATGATCCCCGCGCGATGCAGAAGGCAGGTTTTAAATATATATGCATGGGGAGGAAATTGTAATGGCTGTAATAAACGGGGTGAAAATAAAAAAGCTGAAGTTGATTAACGATGAGCGCGGCCGGCTGATGGAGATTTTAAGGAGCGACGATAAAATATTTAAAAAGTTTGGCCAGGTTTATATAACTACCTGTAAGCCCGGGGTTGTCAAGGCATGGCATTATCATAAGAAGCAAGACGATCATTTCGTCTGCGTTAAAGGCAGGATTTGCCTTGCGTTATATGATGCCCGCAAAAATTCTTCCACATATAAAGCGATTAACGAGTTTGAGTTGTGCTTAGAGGGCCAGCAGTTAGTTAAAATTCCGAAACATGTTTATCATGGTTTTAAATGTATAAGCGATGAAGAAGCAATAGTAATTAATATTCCGACAGTGGCTTATAATGCCAAGAAACCCGATGAGTATAGGATAGACGCGTTTAAAAATGACATACCCTATGATTGGGGAAAGTAAAACTATGAGTGAAATATGTAATTTGAAAGGTGTAATTTTGGCGGGTGGATTAGGGAAACGCCTTGAGCCGTTGACCCGTATTACCAATAAACATCTTTTGCCGGTTTATAACAAGCCGATGATTTATTATCCGATTACCACGCTTGTAGACGCCGGTATTAAAGACATAATGATTGTTACAGGCGGAAATAACGCCGGAGATTTCTTAAGGCTTATGGGCAATGGCGCGGATTTCGGGCTTCGGCATATACATTATACTTATCAAAGAGGGGAAGGCGGCATTGCCGAGGCATTGAATTTGGCGGAATATTTTTCCGACCGTTCTCCGATAGTTGTAGTGCTTGGTGATAATATAATCGGCGGCTCAATTAAAGAATACGTCGAGAAATTTAAAAAACAAAAAAACGGGGCGCGCATTTTACTCAAGAAGGTAAGCGACCCGGAGCGCTTCGGAGTGGCAGAAATAAAAGCGAAAAAAATAATTTCTATAGAGGAAAAGCCGAAAGTCCCAAAGTCTGATTACGCGGTTTGCGGGATTTATATGTATGACCATAAGGTCTTCGATATCATAAAAACGCTTAAGCCTTCCGCCAGGGGCGAGTTGGAAATAACCGAAGTAAATAACGCTTATTTAAAAGCTGACGAGTTGCGTTACGATATCCTTAAGAGCTGGTGGACAGACTGCGGGCTTCCCGAGACGCTTTACCGGGCGGCGTCTTTAGTTAGGAAAAAAGAAAAGGCATGAAACTATTAATAACAGGCGGCTGCGGCTTTATCGGTTCTAATTTTATACGGCATATATTAAGAAAATACCCGGATTACAAGATAATTAATCTTGATAAGTTAACTTACGCCGGAAATCCTGAAAACCTAAGGGATATCGAAAAAGACAATAATTATACTTTTGTCCAAGGCGATATCTGCGATAACCTGTTAGCCAATAAGCTTATCCGCGCCTGTGATTATCTGGTTAATTTTGCCGCTTGCACGCATGTTGACCGTTCCATAAAAGATTCCAAGGAATTTATAAAGACAAATGTTCTTGGCGTCCACACACTGCTTGAGGCAGTACGGCGTAATAATCATTTAAAATTGTTCCTGCATATTTCCACGGATGAGGTTTATGGCAGTGTTTTAAAAGGCAAATCAAAAGAAACTGATAACCTAAAGCCAAACAGCCCTTATGCCGCAAGCAAGGCCGCGGGGGATTTATTGATTCGTTCTTATTACGCTACTTACAATCTGCCGGTTATTATTACGCGTTCCGCGAATAATTTCGGGCCTTTTCAGTATCCTGAAAAAGTAATACCGTTATTTATCACAAATCTTCTGGAGGGTAAGAAAGCCCCTCTTTACGGCGATGGGTTAAATGAACGCGATTGGCTTTTTGTGGATGATAATTGCCAAGCGATAGATACCGTGCTTCATAAGGGAAAGACAGGCGGGATTTACAACATCGGCGCGGGCAATTCAAAAAAGAATATCAAGCTGACAGAGAAAATCCTCGAGTTTTTAAATAAGGATAAAAGTTTTATCAAATATGTCGCGGACAGGCCCGGCCATGACAGGCGGTATGCGTTAGATTGCAGTCAGGCGCGCAACCTTGGCTGGAAGCCAGCATATTCTCTTAGCCGGGGGCTTAAGTTGACGATTGATTGGTATAGGAATAATCCGCAATGGTGGAAAAAGATAAAAAAGGAAAATTAGAGAATGCATGCACAATTAGAACAGAAAATAAAGAGTAAAAGCGCTAAAATTGCTGTGATGGGTTTAGGTTACGTAGGCCTGCCTTTGGCTGTTGAGTTCGCCCAATGTGGTTTTGTTGTATTTGGAATCGATAATGATAAGGATAGGGTCGAAAAGGTCAAAAAAGGCATTCCATATATTCTTGATATACCCATAGAGCGAATAAATAAATTAGTCAGGGCAAAAGCGTTGAATCCCACATCTAATTATAGTAAATTAAGCGAAGCTGACGTTATCATAATCTGCGTGCCTACGCCCCTTAAGCGCAAAACCCAGCCGAATATAAATTACATAAAGAGCGCGGTAAAAAAGATAAAAGCCCACCTAAAGCGCGGCCAGCTGGTTGTGTTGGAAAGCACCACATACCCCGGAACAACAGATGAAGTGGTCCTTCCTATATTAGAGTCTACCGGGCTTAAGTGCGGCCGGGATTTTTATCTGGTTTTTTCTCCGGAGAGGATTGACCCCGGAAACGAGAAATACCCTTTGAATAAGATTCCCAAAGTAGTCGGCGGGATAACAAAAGAGTCAGCGCAGGTTTTTAAGCTTCTTTACGAATGCATCATCGAAAAAGTGGTAATAGTTTCTTCTCCTCGGGCCGCGGAAACCGTGAAATTGCTGGAGAATACTTTTAGGCTGGTCAATATCGGCTTGGTAAATGAGATAGCGATGATGTGCCGGAAAATGGGGCTGGACGTCTGGGAGATAATTGATGCCGCTAAAACAAAGCCTTTCGGCTTTATGCCGTTTTACCCCGGCCCGGGCGTAGGCGGACATTGTATCCCGAAGGACCCGTTGTACCTTTATTGGAAGGCCAAACTTCATGGGTTTAAGTCGCGCTTTATCAAGCTGGCTTCTGACCTTAATTCCGCGATGCCCGCGTATGTGGTTTCGCGGTTAAACGACATTATCCCCTTAAGGGGCGCGAATATTCTGGTGATGGGCGCGGCCTATAAAAAAGATGTAAAAGACCTTAGGAAATCGCCGGCATTGGAAATAATAGAACTGTTGAAGAAAAACCATGCCAATGTCCATTACTCGGATCCCTTGATTCCGTATCTTAAGTTCCCTGAATTTAGCCTTAAGGAAACAACGATAACCGAAGATATATTAGCCAGCATGGATTGTGTCATTATTGCTGCTGACCACAGTAGTGTAGATTATAATTTCGTCCTTAAACACGCGAAAAAGATTTTCGATACACGCAATATCTACAAAGGCGTCAGCAGCGAAAAGATAGAGCGGCTGTAGGGCGGAAACTATAAGCTAAGTCAAAATTAAAAAGGCAAAAGTTAAAACCACAATTCAAAAATCAAAAGTAAAAGAAAAATACTTTAGCTTGAAACAGGAGAAAGTATAAATGAAAAAGACATATCTTATCACCGGAGGCGCGGGATTTTTAGGCTCGCATCTATGTGAACGCCTGCTAGGAGAGGGCAATAAAGTAATATGCATGGACAATTTTATTACCGGCGAAATTAGAAATATCAAGCATTTGGCGGCTGATAAAAATTTTAGGCTGATCAAACGCGATGTTTCGAAATATATCAATATTAAAGAAAAACTTGATTATGTCATGCATTTCGCTTCACCTGCCAGCCCTGTGGATTATTTAAACTTCCCTATTCAAACATTAAAGGTTGGTTCTTTGGGCACGCATAACACCCTGGGATTGGCAAAGGCGAAAAAAGCGAAATTCTTTTTAGCATCTACGTCCGAAGTTTACGGCGATCCTTTGGCCCATCCGCAAAAAGAAGAATATTGGGGTAATGTCAATTGCATAGGCCCCCGCAGCGTATATGACGAGGCCAAGCGTTTTTCCGAAGCAATAACAATGGCTTATCATAGGGCGCGTAAAGTCGATACAAAAATTATCCGTATCTTCAATACTTACGGAGCGCGTATGCGCAAAAATGACGGCCGGGCAATACCGAATTTTATCTGCCAGGCGCGGACAAATAAGCCGATAACAGTTTACGGAGACGGCAGCCAGACTCGTTCATTCTGTTATGTTGATGATTTGATCGAAGGCATAATCCGGCTTGCTAATTCTTCTTTGAATACTCCGGTGAATATCGGGAATCCTAACGAAATGAAGTTGATAGATTTGGCAAGGTTGATAATAAAATTGTCCGCAAGCGAAAGCAGGATATGTTTTAGGAAACTTCCCGCGGACGACCCCAAACAGAGGCGCCCGGATATAACCAGGGCAAATAAATATTTAAAATGGGCGCCGGAAGTCAATATTGAAGAAGGGTTAAGGAAAACGATTAGCTGGTTTGCCGAGGGATAAAAAGATATATGCAGTTATGTAAAATCCTTCGTTCCGCATTGCCGGTAAATTTTACTTGACAACTCTAATTATCCTATTAAAATGAATAAAACAGATGCCTGATAAAAAAGGCGGAAAGGGGGAATGGTTTTATGTTAAGAAGAAAGGGTTTTACATTAGTGGAAATTATGATTGTAGTGGCCATCATAGCTCTCTTAGCGGCGATAGCTATACCTAATTTATTGCGCCCGCGTATGACAGCAAATGAAGCAGCCGCGCAGGCAACATTGAGGACCATCTCCACGGCAACGGAGACCTATGCGTCAAGCAATAACGGAAGCTATCCGGCAGGAAGCGACCTTTCATGGGCAACAACCGTGACTCCTAAATATTTGAATGAGGATTATACAAGCGGCTCTAGGCAAGGGTATCAATATACTTTTAGCGGTACCACTAGCGCTTATACCGCTACCGCTAAACCATGCGTCTGCGGAACCTCCGGGACGAAAAGTTTTCAGATTTTCACAGGTGGGGTTCTTTCTGCAGATGGAACTTGCGCGTCAGGTTCTTGCGCGTAATATTTTGTAATTTATTTGTAGGGTTAAACCCCGCATTCAATCTAATAAAAGATTGGATGCGGGGTTTTGTTTGTAAGTAGATCTCCTGCGCTGTGCCTGGGCACGAATGTAGGGACAGCACGTTGTGCTGTCCCTACATGAGTAAGTAAAATCTGCCTTCGGCATAGGAAAAGGGTCTCTCGCTGCGTCTATTCGGCGCAGCTCGAGATCAAGTAAAATCTGCCTTCGGCAGATTTTACTTGACTGAACCCGTTCATATATATATACTTATAATCATTGATAAGAAAATATATGATAAAAATAGCTAATCTACAATTGGGAAATGCCCCGCGGATAGCGCTTAGTGTTTCGGACCGGGATACGCCGGGTGAAATTGCCAAATATAAGGTTGACGCGCTTGAGTTACGAGTTGATAGCTTTAAAACCTTAACCGTCGGCAGAATCGTATCAAAAATCAGGGATTTCCGTAAAACGAGGCTCCCGCTGATTTTAACTGTCCGTTCTAAGGAAGAAGGGGGCAAAAGGCATATCCCCGACGGTAAACGCCTATTTTTGTTTTCCTCATTAATCGAGCTGGTTGACGCGGTTGATATCGAACTTGGCAGCGCGATTTTAAAAGACGTCTTAAAAATCGCAAAGGCCAATCGTAAGGCCAGCATAATTTCAGTCCATGATTTAAAACGTACTCCTTCTTGCGCGGAGCTTGAAAGAATTTTTAAAAAAGCAAAAAGCCTTAAGGGCGATATCTTTAAGATAGCGGTTACCGCCGCGTCTTATGAGGATGTTTCGCGCCTTGCGCTTTTTACTCTTACCCACAAAAAAGACAATATAATATCAATATCAATGGGGAGCAAGGGGGCTGTATCGAGGATATTCTTTCCGATCTGCGGATCCCTGTTGACGTATTCCTATATAAACCAGCCAAAGGCTAAAGGCCAGATTCCGATAAGCGAATTAAACAGGCAGTTTAAATTATATTTTAGTAATGATGCCTAAAAATAAACCAAAGGCTTTTACCCCGTTAGAAACTTTAATTGCTCGCCCTAAAGCGAAGAGGTTTCTAACGGGGTTTACCCTTGCTGAACTCTTGCTGGCCGCGGCAATATTGGCTGTGGCTTTGTGCGCCCTTTTAGCCACGTTTAGTTATACGATGATATTAAATCAGTCGTCCAGTAACAATATCGTCGCTGTAAATGACGCGCAGTACGTGATGGAGTTATTTAAGACAATGTCCTTTAGCCAGATTCAGGGGTATAAAGCAGCTGGAAATTATACTGTCCCAAGTTTAGCAAACTTGCCATCAGAAAACATATCGGTAACTTTCGGCGCGGGAACTGACCCTATTCAAGTAGAGGTTGCGGTTAATTGGCTGGAAAGGCAAAGGGCCCGTCAGATAAAACTGGCAAGCAGGTTTACGAATTTACAATAAGTAGTTCATTGCAAAGCTAATTATTACAAATATTAGGTGTAAGGTTAAAGGTGAAAGGTGAAGGGAAAAACGTTGTTCGTTCACCCTTGAACCTTAACCCATAAAAAGTAATTTTATAACGCAGTAGTAATTTTTGGGGGAAAAGTTAATGAAAGGGTTTACCCTGTTAGAAGCTTTAATTGCTCATACTAAGGCTAAGAGGCTTCTAACGGGGTTTACCCTCGTTGAGCTTTTAGTTGTCATAGGGATATTTGGCTTGATGATTGCCGGAATTCTCGGCGTTTTTAACACAGGTATACTTTCGATAGGCACAGCTTCTCTGAAATTAGACGTTCAGCCTCCCGCAAGGATAGCTATGGATTGGCTTATTAAGGATATGCGTCAAACTGATTCCGGCCACATAAGCGTTCAGCAGGCAGACAGGATTGTATTTCAGAGATCTACCGGCGTAGATAGCTGGGGAAACACTCTGGAATATAAATTAGTAACGGATGACCAGGATGCGTCAAAGAAAATGATTGCCCGTATAGATTCGGCTAATGGCGCGGTCAATAAATTCAAGAATATACAATCTTTTGCCCTCAATTATTCTGAAATAGGCAGCAATTTAATCGCGGTTACGATTACCGCTGGAAAAACATATATGGGCAGGGCCGTAACATTTTCTTTATACTCAAAAGTTAAATTAAGGAAATAGTGAATATGAATAACCGAGGAATCGCTTTGATTTTGACGTATATGGTTATCGCGTCATTCCTGGTTTTGTTTGTGGGAAGCGGGTTTGTATCGCGCAGCGTTAATGAATCTTTTCAGGTTAACCGCTATTTATATTCTACTACCGCGTATTGGTTATCTGAAGCAGGTGTTGCCGAGGCAGTCAAACAGCTGCCTTCCAGAGCTTCTTTGTCCGGGAATATTTTTGTCGGCAGTGTTAACGGAAGTTACAGCACTACTACTCAAATTTCCGGAGTTAATTATGATATAATTTCAACAGGGACTTTTTCCGGTGTTCAGCGCACAATCAAGGTTACGGTATCCTTGCCAACAACAGGTTTTGGCAATATGACTAGCGCCATTGGGACTACCGGTGAATTGAGTGTAAGAGGCAGCGTTGATATTAATCCCGAAGGCTCTTATACTACGCAGTCTGAACTTGATTTTCAGGAGATCTTCGGGACAAGTAAAGAAGCAGTAAAGTCAGTAGCTGACCATCTTTACACTGACCCTGGTGAAAACCAGCAGCCGGTAAACGGTATTACCTGGGTTGATTTGACAGGGGATACACCTAGTACCGCGCAGGATTATAAAATAAGCTCTAACTGGAGCGGAAGCGGCTTATTGATTATTGACGGCCACAGGAACGATTCCACAAAAGACATCGCGGCGCTGGAAATCTCCGGGGGTTGGCATTTTGACGGTGTTATTTGGGTTTTGGGAAAGATTAAAATAAGCGGCACCCCGGTTATAACCGGTTCGCTTTTCGCGGAAAGCGCGGTTGATGTGGAATCTGATTTGACCGGCAATGCGGTTTTGAATTTTAGCGCCGCCGGTGTCGCGGACGCGTTTGGCTTATTGACCGGAAAGACTATGATTCCTACTGTGAAAGCCTGGTACGAGCTATAAAATGGGACACGATAAAATTAATAATATTCTAAATAAAATAAAAGCGGCCAGGGGGCGCGCTTCGCAGGGCGCGGCAATAGGGCTTGATATCGGCACTTCGAGTATTAAGCTGGTATGGCTGCAAACAAGCGGCGCAAAGAAAATTTTGAAGAAATCTTTAGTTTCTCCAATACCTTCCGGAGCGGATTTGTCTTCAGTGCTGGAAGGCATTGTGAAATCCGAAGGTTTAAAAGGCAGGCCGGTTAATGTTTCCTTGTCCGGCCCGGCCGTTGTAATGCGTTACATAACATTGCCGTTATTGACACCCGAGGAATTAAAGAATACTTTACAGTTTGAGGCTAAGGAATACCTGCCTCTTCCTCTTGAGGAAATGTTTTTAGACTGCGCTATCCTTAAAGAAAAACCCGACGAGAAGAAGATGTCGGTTTTGCTGGCAGCGGTGAAGAAATCAGCGGTCAGCGAGCGGCTTGTCCTTTTGGAAAAAGCAGGGCTTAACCCGGGGATTATAGATGTTGATTGCTTATGCATAGCTAACTCTTTTACGGTTTTTACGGAGGAAGCCGCGAAGAAAGGGCCGGTAGCATTATTAAATATCGGCGCTAAGTTTACAAATATGTGTATTCTAGAGGACGGCATATTGAATTTTAGCAGGGATATACTTTTCGGAGGTTCGGATGTCACACAAAAAATTTCTTCCGTCTACAATATCGATTTAGCCAAGGCGGAAGCGATGAAATTAGACCCGCAAAAGAGGGTTGAGCTTTTGAGTATTTTAGAGCCGCTTATAAGCCATTTATCTTCAGAAATAAGATTAGCTATCGATTATTATGAAAATCAGAGCGGCCTCGAAGTATTTAAGATATTTGTAAGCGGAGGCCTAAGCTATTCGGCGGGAGTTTTAGAATTACTGAATAGTTTTTTAGGCGTTTCAGCCAGGGTTTTTGATATTTCCGCGCCGTCCGATATCAAACCCGGCCCGCAAGCCATTAATACAGAACAGGCTTTATCTTCTAAGCCGCAAGGCCAGAAGATCGATTATCCTATGTGTTTGGAATTCGAAGATGAGGCGGCAAAAAAAGAATATACCCTCAAGTCAAACATTTATTCTGTAGCGCTGGGGCTGGCATCAAGATGATAGAAATAAATTTATTGCCTGAAGAATTGCGCCAAAAACAAGGATTTCCTATTCAGCTGCCAAAGGAATTCTTGAGGAATTCTTTTGTTTTGATCCTTGCTGTTTGCGCCTTATTTTTTCTGGGGCTTCAGTTGTTGATAGTTTTTAATTTTTCCCGCTTAAAATTATCCGAAAGTAAATGGCGCGTTTTGCAGGCGCAGAAGAAGAGCGTTGACGAAGTAAAGAATGGCGTTTCAAAATACCGGGCTTTGCAGAACGGTATTTTGCTTGTTTCGGCAGAGAATTCGGAAATTACGCGCAAGCTGTATATAATAAGCGATTTTACGCCGCAGGGTATCTGGCTCGAGGAGTTATTTATCGGGAAAAGCGCTTTGCGGATAAAAGGAAGTTGTATTTTACCGTCTACCGGCGAAGCCGCGCAGATAAATAAATTTTTCGGGTTATTAAAGGATAATGTTCAAATAAACAAGGGTTTAAATAAACTTGAGATAGGGACGATCATAAAAAGAAAAGCTGGGGCAATCGAAGTGGCCGACTTTACAATAAGTTCTAAACAATAGGCAAAAAAGATGAAAAATCTTTTCCCCTCGCAGGACAAAAAAGACATCGCGCTTGTTGCTTTCGCGCTGATTATTGCCTGTATTTATTTTGTCTTTATTTTTAAATTACAGGCGCGTTCGCTAAAAGAAGTCAGCGGGAAATTAGCAAGCCAGGAGGGAGCGTTTAAGCAATTTAAGAAGGACCTTTCTAATTTGAAGGCGTTGGAAGATGAACTGGCAATGCTAAAAAATAAATCCGCTTATGTCGAACAGGAATTATTGGACAGCCTGACTATTAATAACTTCAGAGAAACAATACTTAAAAAAGCAAGCTCTGCCGGCGTAAAAATTAAAACGGTAAATTTCGCGGACAATCAACCGGGTGGTAAGATTATTGAAATAGGCGGTTTTAAACTTTCGCCTTTGCCTATAGATATAGAATTGGCTGCCCGTTATTTTCAAGCAGTAAAATTCTTAAGCGTTCTATGTGAGGACTTGCCGGTAAAAATAAACGACGTAACAATAACGCGTGGCCCGGATATGTTCAGGCACGCGGTCAGTGTTAATTTAGAAACATATGTTAAGCAAAAATAAACATTTCTTTTCGCTGCTTTTTTTTGGTATAATAGTCATGTTTTTAGGCAGCGTATGCTCAAGCGCCCAATCGGCTGTGGAAAAGCCTGTTGCTAAATCCGGGCGCGATCCATTCTTGCCTTTAGTAACCGAAGACGGCAGGCTTTTAGAGTGGAAAGGCTCTGGCAGCGATTCAGATAATACATTCACGCTGGAAGGGATTATTTATGATCCACAAGGGGCTTCTTACGCTGTGATTAACAATGAGGTAGTTAAGCCCGCGGATGTGATTGAAGATTATCAGGTGCTCGAAATACAGCCGGATAAGGTTATCTTAAAAAGAGACGATCAAACTATTGAAATAGAATTAAGGAAGGAGGACTGATGCTAGAGCGCAAATATAACCAGTTTTTGTTACTGGCATTGACAGTTTTCGGCGCTGTTTTATTTTTTAGCATCAGAGGATATTCCCAAACCGTTTCTTCGGATGGCGCTAATAATACAGAACAGCCTCAAGCTGCTGCTCAAACGGATGCTTCCGCGCAAGGCGTGGCCGCCGCAGTTTCTAATGAATCAAGCGGTAAGAATGTTATCAGCCAGAAAATTTCGGGAGCTGATAGTTCGGCAGCCGCTCTTTCAAATAAAAAAATCACAATTGACTTCAAAGACGCTGACATAAAGAATGTGTTGAAGCTTTTAGGCTATAAAGCAGGAGTAAATATTGTTCCTTCAGCCGAAGTTAACGGCATTGTAAGCGTGCGGCTGGTCGATGTTTACTGGGAAGATGCCTTGAAAACTATTATTAGCAGTTATGGCTATAGCTATGAACAGAGAGGCAACATCATTATGGTCGCTCTTGTCGAAAAATTGACCGCCATGAAGAAGCAGGAAGCGGACCTTGCTCAGGTTCAGCCGGTGTTAACAGAAGTTTTTCACCTTAAATTTATAGACGCGCAGGATGCCAAGAAAGCAATTGAGAGCCAGCTTTCTTCTCGAGGTAAGGTTACAGCGTTGGAGATGACTACCCAGCCGGGTTGGGAATTCAGTAAAGAATCGTTCGGAAAAATAAACAGGACCATTGAAGAAAGAAAAGGGCGCTCCCGTGTTTTAATCATAAGCGATGTGCCTCCGGTTATGGATAATATCAGAAAAGTTATCACTGAAATTGATATAAAGCCCATGCAGGTTTTAATTGAGACCAGGATTATGGAAGTCAGCCGCGATAAATTAAAAGATATCGGCGTTGATTGGGGTACAGGCTCCACGGGAGCGGAAACCGCTACAATGATTACAACGCCGACAAGTAAGAAATTAGGCAGAGTTACTTCTGATTTAGCCGGACATGTTTTAGGCTCTCAAGTCTCGCCTGCGGCATTTACGCCTAAGGCAACTAATATCTCCGGAGTTGAGCCGTTTAATACGGGTTTGGAGGTTCTGTTTCAGAAGTTAGCCGGGACACAATTTGAAGTAATGCTTCACGCGCTTGAGGAAGATATCAATACTAATACCCTTTCAGCGCCAAGGATTGTCGCTTTGAATAATCAGGAGGCAACTATTTTAGTCGGGACAAAATACCCGATACTTAAACAAGATATTACAGGGGTAGGTTCAGGTTCAACAATAAGTATTACGCTGGATTATTATCAGAATATTGGTATACAGCTTAATGTCATACCGCAGATAGGCGCGAATAAGTATATTAATATGGTGGTCCATCCGGCGGTAAGCTCATTTACGCAAACGCTGGGAACGAATAATTACCCTATAATTGATACAAGGGAAGCAGAGACGCGGGTTTTGATGAAGGACGGAGAGACGGTTGTTATAGGTGGATTGCTTAAAGACGTCAAGTCAAAGAATATGACAGGCATACCTTATTTAAGCAAAATTCCTATAATAGGTATGGCTTTTCGGCGCGACACGGATGATATAGCAAAGATTGACCTTTTGATATTTATCACGGCACGTATAATTGAGGATGGCCAGACTAGCGAAGCAGAGATAGCTAAATGGCAGGAAACTTTTAAGGCTGCCGGCGATAAGAAAAAGAAGGGCAAGAAAAAGATAAAATCATAACCGTTGCTTCCCTCCATTAAAAAAATCCTGTTAAAAAAATAGCTGTTAGACGTATAATTAAATGCCTGCTAGCGTAAAAGTGATTGTTAACTTTAGTAAAAAAGGCCTGATGCGTTATATTTCGCATTTGGATTTATTGCGGCTTTTTGGCAGGGCATTGCGAAGGGCCGGCGTGCCTCTGGAGGTTTCCGGAGGGTTTAGTAAGCATCCGGAAGTTAAAATAAAGAGGGCGTTAAAATTAGGATTAGAGAGTGATAATGAGGAAGTCGAAATCGGATTAAGAGAGCAAATTAGTTTAGAGGAATTTAAAAATAAATTACAGGCTCAATTGCCCGAAGGAATTAAAATAACATAAAAAAGACGGTAAACTTGATTTCAGGTTGAAACCTGAAATCAAATGTGCCTATGGGAGGTAATTAAGATAGATGGCTAAAGAAATTTTAGTTAACGCGGAAATTCAGGAAAAACAGGTTGCGATAGTTAAAGAGGGGGTGCTTGATGAATACTATATCGAGCGCCCTTCCGATAAGACGATTGTCGGGAATATTTATAAAGGCATAATCGATACGGTTGTGCCGTCGATAGGCGCGGCTTTCGTGGATATCGGTTTGGAGAAAAAAGGCTTTCTCTATCTTTCGGATACTGTTGAGCCGATAGAGCCGATAGGGCCGACGAGCCGGGAGAATAAAGAATTTAAAAAAGGGCAGGAGGTTTTGGTTCAGGTAGTAAAAGAGCCCATAAGCACCAAAGGGCCGAGGCTTACCACGCATATCGGATTGGCCGGCAGGTATCTGGTCCTTATGCCGCAGGATACGCACCGCGGAGTTTCCCGCAGAATAGAGGACAGGCCTGAAAGGTCAAGGTTACTAGGGATAATGGAAGAGATAAATGTCCCGACGGATATAGGTTATATTATCCGCACAGTCGCCTGCGGAAAAAATAAAAATAACCTACAGCATGATATTTTCTTTTTGCTTAAGCTTTGGCGCAGGATTAAGCAATCGGCTTTAAAGAATAAGGCCCCTAGTTTAATATATGAAGAATACGATTTAGTCTTGAGGGTTATCCGGGATTCTTTCGATGACCAGATAAGCAAATTAATCGTGGATTCAAAAGATGAATTCAAGCGAATCCGTAATTTCTTAAGCGTTTTTTCCAATGATCTGGTTAAAAAAATAGCATATTATGACGAAAAAAATGACCTTTTTACGGTTAAGGATGTCCAGAAACAGATCGATAAAATTTATGAACGCAAGGTTTTTATGAAATCCGGGGCTTATCTGGTGATTGAGCCGACTGAAGGCTTGGTGGTTATAGACGTTAATTCCGGAAGGTTCAGGAAAAAGACTGATCCCGAACAGATGGCTTTGGCGGTAAACTCGGAAGCGGCAAGGGCTATTGCCAGGCAGTTAAGATTGCGGGATTTAGGCGGGATTATCGTCATAGATTTTATCGATATGGAAAGGGAAGACCACCGCCGTGATATATTCAGGATACTTAAAGGTTCTATGGAAGAGGACAAAGCGAAATACGAGATCATAGGCATTTCTAAATTCGGCGTGGTCGAGATGACCCGCGAAAGGGTTTATCGGACCATTGAAAGCTTATCATATTCGACTTGTCCGTATTGCCGGGGCCGAGGCAAGATCAAATCAATATCAACTATGTGTATATGGGTTTTGAAACAATTGAAGACTCTTCTGCCGCAATCCCAGGGTAAAAGAGAAGTTAATGTGTTGGCAAATCCTGAAGTTATCAATGAGCTGTTAAAGGGCCATGAAAAGGATATTGTCGCTTTGGAAAGGCGCTATAGGTCAAAGGTTAATTTTACCTTGGCCGCGACAGCGCATATTGAGGATGTGAAATTTAACTAAATTAAGGAGTGAATAAAATGTACGCGATAATCGAAACAGGCGGGAAACAATATAAGGTGGAGAAGGATAGTGTTATTGAAGTAGAGAAACTGAATGCGGAAAAAGGCAAAGAGGTTTCTTTCGGGAATGTCCTTTTGACGAGTTTGGGCGAGGAAGTAAAGGTTGGCCAGCCTTATTTAGAGGGTGTAAAGGTTACAGCCATCGTTGTCAATAATCTTCGGACAAAGAAGGTGATCGCTTTCAAGTATACCAGAAGGAAATCAAGCAAAACAAGAATCGGCCATAGGCAGAATTTGACGAGGGTTAAGATTGAGGAGATACATATAGAGAAAGTTTAGAACTTAGAACTTGGAACTTAGAACTTAGTCAGGCCAAACCAAGCTCTAAGTTCCAAGTTCTGGACTTAAAGGAATAAAATGTTCGTTGATAACGCAAGAGTAACTGTTAAAGGCGGAAAGGGCGGGGACGGCTGTAATAGTTCATACAGAGATAAGATGTGGCGTTACCCCAAGCCTGACGGAGGAGACGGCGGCAATGGCGGAAATGTTATTATCCGCGCGGATAATAATCTGCTTACGCTTTACGATTTTAAATTCCGCCAGCATTTTACCGCTCTCTCCGGCGGCCACGGTTCATCAAATAAAAAAACAGGCCGCGACGCCGCGGATACGGTTGTAAGAGTGCCTGTAGGCACAATCATTACAGAAGAAGCAATCGGATGTAAGTTAAGGGAATTGTTGGAAGACGGCCAGGAAATAGTTGTGGCCAGGGGCGGCTTAGGCGGCAAGGGAAGCGCGCATTTAAAATACGGCGACCATGAGGGGACTCTTGGCGAAGAAAAGATTTTAATATTAGACCTGAAACTGATTGCCGATGTCGGGTTGGTAGGTTTTCCTAACAGCGGAAAGTCTACCCTGATATCAAAGATTTCCGCGGCTCATCCTAAAATCGCTCCTTACCCCTTTACCACAAAAGCCCCTGTTTTAGGCGTTGTGGAGTCTGGCGTACATACGTATTCTGTCGCTGATATCCCCGGGCTGATTAAGGATTCACACGTGGGCAAAGGTTTAGGAGACAGGTTCCTGCGCCATGTTGAACACACTAAAATTCTGCTGCATATGATAGATATGGCTGGTTCCGATGGCAGGGATCCGATAGAGGATTATCGCGTAATAAGCGATGAGTTGAAGTTTTACAGCCGCGAGGTTTTTAAAAAACAGAAGATTTTGGTGGCAAATAAAATTGACCTGCCTTCTGCTAAACAAAATTTAGTAAGGTTTAAAAAGTCAGTCAAGGAAAGGATAATCCCTATATCAGCGTTAGAAAATGAAGGGATTGGAGTATTGTTAAATGCAATCGAAAAAAAGCTTTTCGCGCGTAGTAATTAAAGTCGGCTCTAGCCTGATAAGTTCCAAGTGCGGCTCAATCACTTTGGAATATTTAAAAAATATTACGGCGCAGATTGCCCGGCTTTTAGATGAAAGCAAAGAAGTAATTTTGGTTTCCTCGGGAGCAGTAGCTTGCGGCATGTCGGTTTTAAGGCTGAATAAGCGCCCAAAAGATATGGCCGGGCTTCAGGCGTCAGCAAGCATCGGGCAAAATGAGTTGATGGCTTTGTATCGTAAGCTTATGGGAGCAGATAAGCGTATATGCGCGCAAGTTTTGCTTACATGGGAAGATTTTGAAGATAGGGCGCGTTATCTGAATGTCAGGCATACCCTACTGTATTTAATCAAAAACAAAATACTGCCTATTATAAATGAAAATGACACTGTTTCAACAGATGAGATCCGCTTCGGGGATAATGATAAGCTTTCCGCGTTAGTCGCTAATTTGGTTTCCGCGGACATTTTAATTATTCTATCCGATGTCGATGGCTTATACCGCCTTCCTAAAAAAGAGGTAATTAGAGTAGTTAGTGAAATTACTCCTGAAATAAACCGTTTATGTTGTTCTACTGATAAGGAAACTTGTGTTGGCGGTATGTCCGCGAAGATCGCGGCTGTCCAAATAGCCACAGGCGCGGGGATACCTTGTGTTATTGCTAATGGCAGGGATAAGGATTCGCTTTTAAAAGCCGCCTCGGGCAATGATGTAGGCACGCTTTTTCTTCCTAAGAATTCCCTGATAAAAGCTAAGAAGGGCTGGATAGCTTACGGCGTCAGGGCTAAAGGCGCCCTTATTGTTGATGATGGCGCAAAAAACGCGCTTATTAATTGTAATAAAAGCCTGCTCGCAGTCGGGGTATCCGCTGTTAAAGGTAATTTCAAGAAAAATGATACTGTGAGCGTCTTAGGCACGGATATGTCGGAGTTTGCCCGGGGAAAAGTAAATTTCTCGTCGAAAGAATTAGACGCGAATAAGGGTAGCCGACTCGCGCGGGAAGTCATACATAAAGATAATCTGGTAATTCTGTAGTTTTCAAGTTTCCTAAATATGATACAAAGATTAAGAGAACAAGCCAAAGAAGCGAAATCAGCATCTTATATACTAGCTAACCTTTCAACTGATGTGAAAAATAAGGCATTGCTGAATATGGCTAAGGCATTAGAGAATAAGGCCCAGGCAATAATCGCTGAAAATAAAAAAGATATCCATGTAAATAAGTCATTAAGTAAAGCCCTTTTGGATCGGCTGTCTTTAGACAAAAAGCGGATTAAGCGGATGGCGGATTCTTTAAGGCAGGTGGCGGGTTTATCTGACCCTGTGGGGGATGTTATCGATGGCTGGACAAGGCCTAACGGGTTATGGATACAAAAAGTAAAAGTTCCGATAGGAGTTATCGCGGTTATCTATGAGTCTCGTCCGAACGTAACTAGCGACTGCGCGGGATTATGTTTAAAATCCGGAAACGCTTGCGTATTGCGCGGCGGAAGAGAGGCTATGCATACCAATAGGATAATTTCTTCTATAATGGAGCAGGAGGCCATTAAACAAGGTATTCCCGAGGGCGCGATTACTTTTATTGATACCCCGGACCGAAAAGCTCTAAATTATCTTTTGAAAATGAAGGAGCATATAGACCTTGTTATTCCCAGGGGAGGAGAAGGGCTCATAAATTTTGTCGCACGCAATTCCCGGATACCTGTTATCAAACATTATAAAGGCATATGCCATGTTTATGTCGATGAAACCTGTGACCTTAAAATGGCGGAAAATATCTGTTTTAACGCCAAGGTGCAAAGGCCGGGGGTTTGTAACGCCATGGAAACCTTGCTTGTACATAGAGCCTGCGCCGGGCGATTCTTGCCTATTATGATAAAGAAATACAAGGAAGCGGGCGTTGAAATCCGCGGATGCGCGTGTACGCGAAAAATAGTTAAAGGCATTAAGAATGCCACAGAAAAAGATTGGCGCGCGGAATATCTGGATTTAATTTTATCGGTAAAGGTTGTTGAGGATTTAGATGAGGCCATAAAGCATATTAATACTTATGGCTCGCATCATTCTGACGCGATAGTAAGCGAAAGCTATGAAAACGCGGATGTATTTTTAAAAAATGTGGATTCTGCCTGTGTATATGTTAACGCCTCTACCCGTTTTACCGACGGATACGAATTCGGCATGGGCGCGGAAATCGGGATTTCCACCGATAAAATTCATGCCCGCGGCCCGATGGCTTTGGAAGAATTGACGACATATAAGTATATGATTTTCGGAAGCGGACAGATTAGAAAATAGCCATAAGCCAGAAGGAAAAATATGAAAATTGGGATTTTGGGCGGCACATTCAATCCTATCCATTTAGGCCATCTTGTACTCGCTTGCGAAGTAAAGCATAAGTTGTCGCTGGATAAGGTAGTCTTTATTCCGGCGAATCTCGCGCCGCACAAAGAAGAAAAAGATCTTATTGATGCCAGTCATCGGTTAAAGATGGTTAAACTGGCAGTAGCAGGTAATCCGGATTTCGAAGTAAATGATATGGAAATTAAACGTAAAGGAAAATCGTATTCTATAGATACTATTAAGGCATTAAGCGAACAATATCCTTCGAGTTTTAAGCTTTTTTTTATACTCGGCTCTGACGCTTTAAATTACCTGGATAGTTGGAAGGATGTCCAAGAATTGATGAAGCTGGCAAAATTTGTAGTTGCCAGCCGCCCGAATTACCCGTTAAAGGACATGCCAAAAGGCGTTTTGCCGGTGGTTATCGAATCATTGGATATTTCCGCTTTTAGGATCCGTCAGCGGATAAAGCTTGACGAACCCGTAAGGTACCTGCTGCCGGAAAAGGTGTATAGCCACATCTTGAAAAACAATTTATATAAAGGCCTTTAATAGCAATTGCTATGCGCCGGAAATCTCTGTTCGCACACGAAATTTTTTGCCGTCGGCTACGGTTTGCGGCTCTTTACGCTCGCTGACATCCTATATACTTAAGTAGACTCGCTTCATTCGCCGCAAATCCTTGCCGACTTTTGGCAAAAAATTTCTAATTGTGTGCGAACAGAGATTTCCGGCGCCCTAATAATTTATAACCCTTTAGGCTAAATATGAAAACACAAATTGCTCCTTCATTATTATCAGCTGACTTTTCGCGTTTAGCTGAAGAAATTAAGGACGTGGAAGCGTTGGGAGTTGATTTTTTGCACCTGGATATAATGGATGGCCATTTTGTGCCGAATATTACCATCGGCCCGCCGGTAATTAAAAGTTTAAGGCCGGTTACTTCTCTTAGGTTTGAAGCACACCTTATGATTGAATCGCCGCAGAATTATATTGATAGTTTTGTCGATGCCGGCGCGGATATTATAACATTGCATATTGAAACAATTAAAAGCTCCGAATTTAAAAAACAGGCTTTAAAACTGCATAAGATCGGTAAAAAAATAGCCATATCTTTGAATCCCAAGACTATGTTGTCTCAAATAGGCGATTGCCTGGATCATTGCGATATGGTTTTGATAATGACTGTCCAGCCGGGGTTTGGAGGGCAAAAGTTTATGCCCGAGGTTTTGCCTAAGATAAGTAAATTGCGTTCTTATTATAAAGGCGATATTGCTGTCGACGGAGGGATTGATTATGAAAACGGAAAACTTACTGTAAAAGAAGGCGCTAATATCTTGGCTTGCGGCACATATATTTTCAAGGCGAAGGATAGGAGAGAAGCAATAGAGAAATTGAAGAATATAACAATATAGTTACAGGTTATTTTTGTTTAGGAGAGCAAAACATGTCTAATATTAAATTCGGCACCGATGGATGGCGTGGGATAATAGCGGATGATTATACATTCGAAAACCTGAAAATAGTCTCTCAAGCAGTAGCGGATTATATGGGAAGCGGTAAAAATATCGCGGTTGGTTTTGATACGCGTTTTATGTCAGGGGTTTTTGCTAAATTATGCGCGGAAGTTTTGAGGAATAACGGCCTTAAGGTTATCCTTTCAGACAGGCCCCTGCCTACTCCGGCGTTAAGTTTTGCCGTAAGCCGGAAAAAACAAGATTTAGGGGTTATGATTACCGCGTCTCATAATCCGGCAGAATATAATGGTTTTAAGATAAAGGTCTCCTCCGGCGGAGCAGCAGGGCCGGAAGTGACTTCGGCTGTTGAAGCCCTTTTAGGCAAAAATCCTGTGAAGGCTGATTCAGACAGCACAAGAGGAAACATAAAAACCGAAAACTTAGTCAGCGATTATGTTAAATTTATCCGTTCATATATCGATTTTAAAAAAATAAAAAACAAAAAATTCAAGGTTTTAGTAGATTCGATGTATGGCTCGGGGGATAGCTTTATCGCCGAAGTTTTAAAGGGCAGTTCTATAAAACTGGAATTCCTGCGTAATACTATTAATCCTTCTTTCGGCGGCTCAAGGCCTGAACCGGTAGAGGGAAATCTGGAGGAATTAAAAAAACGGGTGAAAGCGGGAAAATTTGATTTAGGCATTGCCCTTGACGGAGATGCCGATAGGATTGCCGCTGTGGCCAAAGGCGGAGTTTTTATCCATCCTCAGAAAATTTTAGGGCTATTGGCCTTACACTTAAATCAGGACAAAGGTTTAAGCGGCGGTATTGTCAAGACTATTGCCGGCACAACCATGATTGATAAAATCTCAAGCTACCTTAAAGTCAAACTTTATGAAACTCCGGTTGGCTTTAAATATATCTCTAATCTTATGGAAAAAGAGGATATAGTTGCCGGAGGCGAGGAAGCCGGCGGTATGGGCGTAAAGGGTTATATCCCGGAACGAGATGGCACCGTAGCCGGTTTACTGTTATTGGAGATGATGGTGTACCGCAATAGAAGTATCGGTGAGATTCTTGATGAAACCGAGAAACAGTTCGGCAGGTATTATTATCTGCGCGATGACCTTCATTTGGCTAAACGCGTAGAACCTAAAAAAGAAGACCTTCCCATCCAGCTTTTAGGGAAAAAAGTTGTTTCTGTCAAGGATTATGACGGGATAAAGCTTATTTGTGAAGATGAAAGCTGGTTGATGTTTCGGGCTTCCGGGACAGAGGCCCTGATGCGCCTTTACAGCGAGGCTAAAAGTTTAAAACGCTCCGCGGAATTGCTTAAACTGGGCAGAGAGATTATATTAAAAATGCAGTAGGACAAATCAGATGTTTTTATACCGTATTTTTAGGTTTTTTTTATTTATTGCCGCTAAAGTATTTTTTCATTTAGAAGTCCGAGGCAGAAAATATATCCCATTAAAAGGCGGTTTTGTCCTTGCTTCGAATCATTCCAGCATCCTTGACCCGATGCTTTTGGGTGTTGCCTGTCCGCGCGAACTTAATTTCGCCGCCAGGGATACCTTATTTAGGAATCCTTTTTTTGGGGCTTTAATATTTAAGGTTGGAGCTTTTCCTATAAAACGCTGGTCAGCGGATTTAGCGGCTATTAAAGAGTCGGTTAGGCGCCTAAAAATAGGCAGGGGATTAGTAGTGTTTCCTCAAGGGACAAGGTCTAGCGGCTTTGAGCTAAATAATATATCCACGGGTTTTGTTTTTCTGGCTGATAAAGCTAAAGTACCGATTGTCCCGGTGCGTATACGCGGCTCTAGAAATGCAATGGGAAAGGGCAGAAAATTAATTAAGCCTGCTAAGATCAGGATAACTTTCGGCAAACCGGTTTTTATCAAAGATTTGAAAGATTATGATAAGATAGCTAAAGATGTATTTGGACAAATAGCCCTTCTTAGTTAGCCAGTTAGCCTGTTTGCCGGTTAGCCTGTTATAAAAGAAAATCATTTTTTGCTTTTTAACTGGTAAACTGGCCAACTGGTAAACCGGTTTATTGTCAGTTTTCAATAATAAGCATTGACAATTACAGTAAATTTTAAGATAATATTAGTTTACCTTTAGGGCTGATAAATAAACAATGGCCTTAAAAGCTAAAAATACAAAAAGGAGAGTGACTTTTAATGGTGGAAGCCAAACAAAGTAAATGGCAGGAGCTTTACGAAAGCAGTTTTAAGACTGTCGAGGAGGGCCAGATTGTTATGGGAAAGATTGTATCAATCGGCCCAAAAGAGGTTTTGCTCGATATTGGATATAAATCCGAAGGAGTTATTTCTAAGGAGCAGTTTTCGAAAATAGAACTGCAGATTGGAAAAGAGATCGAGGTTTATGTCGAGGCGGTAGAAGATGAAGCGGGAATGATAATTTTGTCCCGCGAAAAGGCAATAAGGCTGCAAGGTTGGGACAGGATTGTAAAGAGTTCCCGTGAAGGGGATTTAATCAGCGGAGTGGTAAAAAGAAAGATAAAAGGCGGATATCTGGTCGATGTTTTTGGCATTGACGGTTTCTTGCCGGCTTCGCTTTCCAGCTTTCGCAATTTGACGGATAGAGAAATACTGGATAAATCGTTCAGCTTTAAATTGGTAAAGGTAAATAACTTGCGCCATAGCATTATCCTTTCCCGTAAAGAAGCATTGTTTAAGGAGAGGGAAGAAAATAAAGAAAAGATTTGGGGAGCTCTTAAGGCCGGAGAAATAAGAAGCGGTATTGTAAAAAGCATAACCGACTTTGGGGCATTCATTGATTTGGGCGGAGTTGACGGCCTTCTGCACATTACTGATATGAGCTGGTCAAAGATAACCCATCCTTCTGAAGTTGTCGCTTTAGGAGATAAGATAGACGTGATGGTGCTTGGGCTTGCTCGTCAGGAAAACAAAGTTTCTCTTGGGTTAAAGCAAAAACAGCCTAATCCTTGGGTTGATATTGAAAGCAAGTATCCCATCGGGGCCAAAGTAAAAGGCAAAGTTGTTAACATATTGCCATACGGTGTATTTATTGAATTAGAAAAAGGCATAGAAGGGCTTATACACATTTCGGAAATTTCTTGGGCAAAACGGGTGAGCAACCTTCAGGGGACATTTGCCATCGGTGATATGGTTGAAGTCCAGGTTTTAAGCATAGACAAGGATGCCCATAGGATAGCTCTAAGCATAAAGCAGCTTGAAGCAAATCCTTGGTTAGATGCTGAAGCCAAATATCCTGTTGGATTGACAGTGGCCGGAAAGGTAAGAGGTTTTACGGATTACGGCGCTTTTATCGAGCTGGATAATAACCTTGAAGGGATGATTCATGTTTCCGATATGTCATGGGCAAAGAGGGTAAACCATCCTCAAGATGTGTTAAAGAAAGGCCAGAGGGTGGAGGTGATTGTCTTGGCAGTCGACGGGACTAACCGCAGGATTTCTCTAGGGTTAAAGCAGCTTCAGCCGAATCCGTGGGGCCAGATCGCCCAAAGATATCCCGTAGGCACTATTTTAGACGCGCAGGTGCTTCAGCTTAGCCAGTTCGGAGTTTTTGTAAAAATCGACGAAGAGCTGGAAGGCTTGATATATTCCAGCGAGATAGATAAGGAAGCCGCGGATAAGTTAAAGCCTCAAGATAAAATACAGGTTAAGGTAATTAAAGTTGACGTCGAGGAAGCGAAGATTGGCTTGTCCGCCAGGATATAATTCTACTTCGCCCTTCAAGAAGTAGGCGATAGTAGGGCTTCGTAGCAATTATTCCTTCGAAGCTCTACCAGTGTTGGGGTGTTGAGGAGCGAAGAAGAATAATTCTGCTACGCCATTCAACTTGCAAACAACGGTATGGCTTCGCAGTAACATTTTTAATTAGCCAAACTCTAAAAAATGGAACTGCAAAAGCAGTTAGATAAGATAAAGCGCGGCAGTGCTGAAATAATCAATGAAGGAGAGCTTAGGGATAAGCTCTCCTTCAGCATTAAGAGCGGCAGGCCGCTAAAAGTAAAAGCCGGTTTTGACCCAACGGCTCCTGATATACATTTAGGCCATACTGTACTGCTGAATAAGCTGCGGCAGTTTCAAGACTTGGGCCACATGGTTTATTTTTTGATCGGCGATTTTACCGCGCGTATAGGCGACCCTACCGGCCAGAACAAGGCCCGTCCGCCGATGGCAAACGAAGATATCTCAAAAAACGCCTCCACTTATAAACAGCAGGCCTTTAAAATACTCGATTCCTCCAAAACAAAAGTAGTCTTTAATAATGATTGGTTTTCCAAAATGTCGATATATGATTGTTTGGATTTGATGAAACATTCAACAGTTTCACAGATATTGGCCCGCGCTGATTTTAAAAAGCGCCTTAAAGATGACATTGAAATAGGAGCGCATGAATTTCTCTATCCGCTTTTACAGGCCTATGATTCGGTTTATCTTGAGGCAGATGTGGAGCTTGGCGGCACGGACCAGAAATTTAATCTGCTGTTAGCCAGAGAGCTCCAGAAGGATTACGGCCTCCCACAGCAGGCAATTGTTATGATGCCGCTTTTGGAAGGGACCGATGGCGTTAATAAGATGAGTAAGTCCCTGGGGAATTATATAGGTATTAACGAGCCGGCAGTTGAGATTTTTGGCAAGACAATGTCTATAAACGATGAGCTTATGTTTAAATATTATGAGCTTCTAACTGAGGAAGACCTTACCGTGGTTAAGAAGATGCATCCAATGGAGGCCAAGAAAAACCTGGCTAGGATTTTAGTGGAACAATACCATGGAAAAGACGAAGCCTTTAAGGCCAGAGAAAATTTTGAAAAAGTGTTTAAGGATAAAGAAACTCCGGAAATAATAGAAGAGTATACTGCAAAAGCGCAAGGGAATATTTTGGATGTCTTGACAGATAGCAAACTTATAAGTTCCAGGAATGAAGCCCGCCGCCTCATAGAGCAGCAGGCGGTGAGTTTCCAGAATAAGAAAATCACCGACGAAAACTTCAAAATAACCGAATCCGGCTTGCTAAAAGTCGGTACCCGCCGTTTCCTGAAAATAATTATACACAGATAGGCACAGATTTCGTGCTAAGTGACGTAGACACAGATGGGCACAGATAAAAAATCCGTGTTATTGAATGCAGATAGACAAATTTATTAAAAACAATATTGTAATTTTTCTCGCCGCCAATACAGGGGCGCTTTTTAACCTTTTGTATCAGCTTGTGATGGCACGCCTGCTTTCACCTGCTTTATTCGCCGGTTTAAATTCTCTCCTTTCTTTACTGACCATTATCACGGTTCCTCTGGCCGCTTTTTCGATAATGCTTACTAAGCATATCTCTTCAAGTAATGCCAGAAACGAATCAGAAGAGCTAAAAAGTATTTGGCGGAAGCTATCAGCCCACGCTTTGATTTTCTCCTGCGTGGTTTTTTTTATTGTTGTTGTGTTTAGCCGCGGTATATCCGGTTTTTTGCATTTAGACTCACAAACGGCTATTATAATTTTAGGCGGGATATTTTTTCTGACCGGGATATCCGCTCCTTTTACAGGAGTTTTGCAGGGGTTAGAAAAGTTTAACTGGCTGGCTTTTGTGATGGTGCTTTCGGGTTTTTTAAAGCTGGCATTTTCAGTCGGTATGGTTAAGTTTTTTTCGCCTCTTAACGGAGCCCTCTTAGGATTTTTGGTAGCGGTATTTTTAGGGGTAACGTTAAGCGCTCTTCCGGTGAGGTTTTTATTCTTGTCTAAGCCCGCGAAGAACGTAGATTTAAAGAAGCTGTATTTTTATATTTTTCCTGTTTTATGCGTTTCTTTATGTATGGCCTTGCTTACAAATATCGACATGGTAATGGTAAAGCATTTTTTCGTAAAAGAAGCCTCCGCGTACTCTTTTGCCCAGATGGTCGGTAAAATTGTTTTTTTTCTCCCTGGGATGGCTAGCGTAGTTTTGTTTTCCCGCGCGTCAGGGCTTCATGCTACTAATAGTGATTCGCGTAATGTCTTAAAACAGAGCCTTGTTTTTACATGCGCGGTGTGTTTATTAGCGGCCGCGATATACAATTTGTTCCCTCATGTATGCCTTAGGATATTGACCGGTTCATCTTCGTCCGAGAGCATAGCTTTAGGCCGTTTTTTTAGCTTCGCGATGTTCTTTTTGGCGGTGAATAATATACTTTTTTCTTATCAGCTTTCTACTGAAAAATATTATTTTATAAGGCCGCTTATTATAGCGACGGTTTTACAGATTGCGGCTATCGCGCTTCTCCATAAAAATATTTTCTGGGTAATAAGTATTGTGTTGGTTAATTCGCTGGTAATCTTTGCTATGAACCTAAAATCCGCGTTCGCGCGAACAACGAAATAGAGCCATGAAGAATATCAACGGTAAGGTTTCGATAATAATTCCGGCTTATAATGAAGGAAAAATAATAGCAGGTAATCTCAGAGAGGTTATGAGTGTTTTTGATGCTTTTGGCTGTGATTACGAAATTATTCTCGTTGATGACGGAAGCACGGATGATACTTATCCGGAGGCTTTAAAAGTTTCCGCGCGATACCCGCAGGTTATTGTTAAGAAAATCAAGGAAAATTACGGCAAAGGCCGGGCGCTTAAGGTGGGTTTTCGCCACGCAAGCGGCGATTATGTGGTATTTCTCGACGCGGATATGGAATTGCATCCTGCCCAGATACAGACCTTTTTTGATATTATGCGGCTTGATGACGCGGATGTTGTCATAGGTTCCAAGCGCCACCCTAATTCTAAACTGAATTATGCTTTGCAAAGAAGGTTTATAAGCACCGTCTATTTTTTCTTTATTAAAATTTTATTCGGGCTTCCCATACGCGATACGCAGACAGGCTTGAAGCTGTTTAAATATGAAGTTTTAAAAAAGGTTTTTCCGAGAGTTTTGGTTAAGGCTTATGGTTATGATTTGGAAATTCTGGTGAATGTCCATAGGTTAGGTTATAAAATAGCCGAAGCGCCTGTTGTTTTAGACGCTAAACAGCGTTGGGGCAGGGTGGGTTTTTATGCTATGTGGACTACTTGGCTTGATACTATGGCTATTTGGTATAGGACATATATCCTAAAATATTATGACCGTTTCGATAATAATAGCAGTTAAGTCCGATAACCCTAATTTGCGGCAATGTATCGAAGCCTGCCTCAAGTTAGATTATCAGGATTTTGAGATTTTGGTTTTGCCTGATGAGAAGATAGGCTTAAGCTATCCTAAAACAACTGTTATTCCTACCGGCCCGTTAACTCCTCCACAAAAAAGAGACATAGCTCAAGATAAAGCAAAGGGAGAGATTATCGCTTTTCTTGATGATGACGCTTATCCGGTTAAGGGTTGGCTTAATGAAGCATTGAAGCATTTTCTTGATCCTGAAATAGCAGCGGTAGGGGGGCCGTCTGTTACGCCTGATACGGATAGTTTAAGGCAAAAGGCAAGCGGCCTGGTTTATTGCAACTGGTTAGTCAGCGGGCCGTACGTTTACAGGTATATGCCGAAAGCAGAACAGAAGGTGGATGATTATCCGTCATGTAATTTCTTGGTAAGAAAGTCGGTATTACAGGCTGTGGGCGGTTTTGATACTAAATTTTAGCCTGGAGAGGACACGTTTTTGTGCTTGAAAATAGCCCATAATTTTAAAAAGAAAATTGTATATGATCCTGATGTTTTGGTGTATCATCACCGTCGCAGTTTGTTTGCCGGACACCTGAAGCAGATAGCTAATTATGCCCTGCACAGGGGGTATTTTGTTAAAAGATTTCCTGAAAATTCTTTAAAAATCTCTTATTTTTTGCCTTCGATATTTATATTAGGATTAGCAATCGGTTGTTTCAGCCTGCCTTTTCTACCTATAATCAGAATTCCGTATTTTTGTGCAGTTGGTTTTTACCTTTTTATGGTTTTTTTGTCCGGTTTATCCTCGGACTTTCGTTTGATACATTCGCGGCCCCAAAAAAATGGCCGCTCAGTATCAATCTTTATGTCTCATATAGGATTGATATTTTTAGTTTTCTGGGGTATAATAATAAGCCACATCGTCTATGGTTTGTACTTTATTAAGGGCTTATTATCCCGAAATCTCCCGGAGGAGTTTTTTGGATTATCCCGCAAAACAGGTTAAATCTCTTGCGAGATTTAACCTTGCGGCTTGAGCAATCCGTTGGATTGCTCAAGCGAATTTTTCTATTGTTAATCATATGAAAAATTCGGATTACCAGAGGCTAAAAGAAGAATGAAAGTTGTCATAACTTATCCTCCCTTAAATACCGCTAAAGGAATTCCTCTATTATCTCAAAACCGCCAATTCCAATACTTTAAGAGGCCGACATATATATATCCGGTGGTTCCTGCTACAGCCGCAACGCTTTTGAAGAAAGAAGGCTTTAAAGTCGTATGGAAGGATTGCATTGCCGAAGGCTGGGATTTAGAGAGATTTTATGCTTTTATTCAGGAAGAGAAGCCCGATGTCATAGCAATAGAGACTAAAACACCTGTAGTAAAAGAACACTGGGAGATCATTGATAGGGTTTCCGCCGTAGGCGGATCCGCCTCCGGCGGAAAGGGGCAAAGGTTAAGCCCTAAGGTCGTGTTACTTGGGGATCATGTTACGGCCTTGCCGGAAGAGTCGTTTGAGAATAGCAAGGTCGATTTTGTGATTACCGGCGGAGATTATGACTTTTTGTTGTTTAATTTATGCAGTTATCTTCGTGATTTACAGGCTATTGGTCAACTAACGACTAAATTAGAGCCGGGGATATATTATCGGGAAAATGGGCAGGTAAAAAATACCGGGAAATTTCAGCTTAACCATAATCTTGATGTTTTGCCTTTCATAGATCGTGATTTGACCAATTGGAAGCTTTATGCCTATGAAAACGGCAATTATAAAAATACCCCGGGGACTTATATTATGTCGGCAAGGGATTGCTGGTGGGGCCGTTGTACATTTTGTTCTTGGCCGGCGCTTTACCCTCAATACCGCAGCCGTACGCCGGGAAATGTTTTAGAGGAAGTAAGCCTATTGGTTGAGAAATACGGCGTCCAAGAAATTATGGATGATTCCGGAAGCCTGTCGGCTGGCCAGTGGCTTAAGGATTTCTCTAACGGGATGATCAGCCGCGGGTTAAACAAAAGAGTTAATTTTGACTGCAATATGCGTTTCGGGGCATTGAGCGCTGAAGATTACCGCCTGATGAAGCGCGCGGGGTTTCGGCTTTTGTTGTTTGGCTTGGAATCCGCGAACCAGAATACTTTGGATAGGATCAATAAAAATCTTACTGTTCAGCAGATCATCGATTCCTGTAAATTAGCCCGTAAAAGCGGGTTGTATCCGCATATTACAGTGATGTTCGGATATCCTTGGGAAACTTACGAAGAAGCCGTTAAAACATTAAAGCTTGGCCAATGGCTTTTAAAAAAAGGTTACGCCTACACAATGCAGGCAACTGTGGTAATACCTTATCCGGGTTCGCCTTTATTTGAAGAATGTAAAGCTAATGAATGGTTAAAGACTACTGATTGGCAGCGTTATGATATGAAGGAACCGGTGATGAAAAGCCCTATTAACGACGAAAAAATCATGAGCCTGGTGCAGTCACTTTATAGGGTTGCTTTACATCCGGAGTTTATTTTTAATAGGCTGACTTCAATTTCTAGCCTCGGCGATTTCGCATTCTTCTTTAGGGCGTTTCCGAGGGTATTTGGCCACATTTTCGACTTTAAGGCAGGAGCGAAAAAATAGGCAAAAAAAACAATCCCGTTCTCGTGTAGTGACAGCACAGTGTGCTGTCACTACATCTGTTTTTTGATAGTCTGTCTACTGATAATCTGATAACCGTATTTAGAAAGTTTTCTTAAATTCACCTTTGGGGTTACTATAAAAAATATGATCTGGCAATTAATAGGTATAACAGCGGCGAGCCTTACGACATTCGCGTTTGTCCCGCAGGTCATCAAGATATATAAAACAAAATCAGCCAAGGATATCAGCATAATTACCTTGATTCAGCTTTCAATCGGCACTAGCCTTTGGATTGTTTACGGCCTTTACCGTAAAGACGCGATCCTCATAATGGCTAATATCATCACATTTACGATTTTGCTAATCGCGCTTTTTTTAAGCCGTAGATACAGTAAATTATATAAATAACATAGAGGCTTTGCCACGGATTGTAGCCGAATCTGTGCGAGCATTCTTTATTTCCGGTTTTTTTTATGGATAATTTGCCTTCAATAAGCATTATTATTCCCACCTTAAACTGTAGGGATACATTAAAACAGTGCCTCGAAAGTATCGTAATTCAAGAATATCCTCATGAAAAAATAGAATTTGTTATCGCCGACGGTGGTTCGACAGACGGGACATTAGAACTTGTAAGCCGGTTTCAGAATGTTAATGCTTTATTATCCGTAAAACTAATTGAAAATAGTTTAATCACCGGCGAAGCCGGAAAGGCAATAGCATCGAAGGCCGCTCGAAATGAGATTTTTGCTTTTATAGATAGCGATAATATCCTTCCGCATAAAAGCTGGCTAAGAGAGATGATAGCACCGTTTGAAGACCATGAAATAGCCGCTTCAGAGCCGTTATATTATACTTATAGAAAAGAAGATGGTTTGATTACCCGCTATTGCGCCCTTCTGGGCATGAATGACCCGATATGCCTCTTTGCCGGTAATTACGACAGATATTGCCTGCTTAATAATAACTGGACCGGAAGGCCGCATAAAAAAGAAGATAAAGGAAGTTATTTAAAGCTTCAATTTGATAAGGAATGGCTGCCTACAATAGGAGCTAACGGATTTCTGATCCGCAAGTCAGTATTGGAGAAATGCAGCGTCGGTGAATACCTTTTTGACATAGATATAATTTATGATTTGATATGTACAATTTACAAAACAGATGTAATACGCTTTGCTAAGGTTAAAACCGGGATTGTGCATGTTTTCTCCGGCAATACCCGTTCTTTTATCAGGAAGCAGAAAAGAAGGATAAAAGATTACCTTTATTTTAATAAGCTTGGCGCAAGGCATTATCCCTGGAAGACGATGGGAAACATTAAACTGTTAAGGTTTATTTTTTTCTCCGTCACAGTAGCGCCGCTTTTCCTTCAGTCCATCAGAGGTTATATCAAGAAGCCTGATAGGGCATGGTTTTATCATCCTGTTGCTTGCGTAATAACGCTATGGGTTTATGGACTTGAGGTTACATTCAGGAAACTTACTAATCAAAAATTAGAACGCAAAGGATGGAATATAAGATGAGCAGAATGAAGATGTCACAAGTCGTAAGTCACAAGTCACATGTAAAGAAAAATGTTTTTTTGCTTTTTCTTGTGACCTGTAACTAATATGAGCGGAATATTAATTTTGACTCCATTCTACCCTCCTAACGTCGGAGGGGTGGAGACGCATCTTCAGGATTTAACTGATTACCTGGAGAAAGACGGCAGGTTTAATGTTTATATACTAACCTATCAGCCTATCACTACTTGTGTAAAAGGAGAGTGTTTCAAGCGGTATGGCAATATACATATAAGAAGGATATCCTGGATCGGGTTTAATCTGTTTCATAAACTTGAACCGTGTCCTGTTTTAGAATTTTTATACATTACGCCATGGTTATTCATTAACGCCTTGTTTTTTTTGTTGAAATACCGCGAGAAAATTTCTGTTATTCACGCGCAAGGTTTTAACTGCGCGTTTATAGGCAGGATACTTGCCGCAATATTTAGAAAAAGGCTGGTTGTAAGTATCCACGCTATTTATAACCTTAATCCGGGTTCGCTTTTTACAAAATTAGTTAAATGGTCATTAAAAAAGTCAGAAAGGATTTTGACTTTATCGGAAGCTTCAAAGAGTGAATTGGTAAATATCGGTTTGTCTGTTTCTTGCGTCAGCGTTTATACCTATTGGATAGACCAGAATATTTTTTCGCCATCCAGCCGCCAAGAGGCACGGCAGACATTAGGCTGGCCGGATAAATTCACGGTTCTTTTTGTCGGTAGGTTTATCGAGAAGAAGGGCATGGATATACTTTGTGATTTAGCCAGGGATATTAAAGAGGATATTTTATTTGCTTTTATTGGCGATGGGCCTTTGGCGGATGAGCTTAAACATTTATCGGGAAAATTTTCGAATATCCGTTATGTAGGTAAAGTGGATAATAAAGATTTGCCCCTTTATTATAATAGCGCGGATATTCTTTGTGTGCCTTCGAAATATGAAGAAGGGTTTGGCAGGGTGATTATTGAGGCGCTTTCTTGTGGTGTGCCTGTAGTCGCTTCCCGCAGTGGCGGGATTCCAGAAGCTGTAAATGAAAGCGTGGGCGTATTGGTAGAGCCGTCTGTAGAAGAATTTAAGAAGGCAATACTTGAGTTATTCCATAATCGTGAAAGATTAAATACTTTAAGAGAAAACTGCAGAGATTATGCGTTGAAAAAATTTGGGCTTTCTAACGCGCAAATGATAGTGGATTCTTACAGTTTATATTAAAGCTCAAAGCAATGGAAATCCCTGTTCGCGCACGAAAATTTTTGCCGTCGGCTACGGTTTGCGGCTTATTACGCTCGCCGACAATCTTTCTACTTAAGTAGGCTCGTTTCATTCGCCGCAAATCCTTGCCGACTTTTGGCAAAAATTTTCTAATTGTGCGCG
>ERZ1292640.149-Hain-H43-02um-R1-149-length-56183-cov-10_pt1 | contig 56183 bp, 54 predicted proteins | sample MGYA00564404_ERZ1292640 | MGnify/ENA primary metagenome ERZ1292640 (study PRJEB36523, sample SAMEA6512636) | groundwater metagenome | collected 2019-01-08 | study: AquaDiva: Metagenomics assemblies of 32 groundwater samples | reverse complement strand
GCACTCCAAGCTAGACTTCCTCAGCCCGGTGCAGTTTGAAGAAGGCTTAAAGGGCCAAGCAAACCGTCCGGGAAACCGGGGGAAGCCCAGGAACGAGGAGTCAACCCCGTTGCGCCGATTTTGATTTTGACGAGCTGGGCCGACTTGTTCAGCGATTTCACGTCGCGCACCTCAGCCAGAGTTCGACTGATAACAGCGCGCTATCTGGCTAAAGGCCGATGCCGACCGCGGCAAACACGAGCGCCGCGGCACCAAGGCCATGTTCGAGGCCCTGCGAGCGCTTGGCTACAGCCGTAGCCGAGGCCCGGTCTACGAGTTCTGCAAGCGCTGGCGAGAGGCCCAGGACAATGCCTCGCGCAATGCTGGGTTCGTGCTCTTGAGCTTCAAGCTGGGCGAAGCCTTCCGGTTTCCCGCCATTCGGTTTTCCAACTGGCGCGCTGATGGGGCGAACGGCGGTTTTCACATCCTGCTTAATTGGAGCAACTCATCAGAGAGAGTCGCGATAGCAGAATGCACGGATTCGCCTTCTGGAGTGGAGCGATCGACTCTCTCTGCGGCGCCGTAAATTGCGACAACTGCATTGAGAAGAGTTGCTGTATCGGAATTTTTCGCATTGTCTTGCGACAGCGATTGAAATTCCTCGTAAAGAATTGCGAGACTGATTCGTTCGGCATTGATCTCAAGACTTTGAATCTGTTGGCGCACATTCTTCATGCTTTCGAGGACGGTGGTGGCAAGTTTTGTCTTCATGTCCCGTCGAATTCGGCGCAGAGGCAGGATGACAGTGCTCCTCCAGTCCCTTAGTCTCTCATCGCATTGACACAATTTCTGTTGTGAGATGAATCGTTTCGTATGTGTGCAATACAGAGAAAACAGTAATACGCAAACGTCAACGCCTGCAATATCTTGCAGTGTCAAGCAGGCAGGGGGTACTCGGGGGCGGGAATAGAACTTGAGCGAAAAGTGCCATAGCGGGGAATCTAGAAATTGGTCTTGCTGCATAAGCGATGCCACGCACGTATTGGGGTGACGCAGCTAGGTGGTTGCCCGTTCTGCTGGATGCCGATCATTCATGGCGTGCTTCACAAGCAACGCTATTAGCGCGGATGCGGCTGGAGATGGGGGGCGACGTGGATGGGTTACACATACGACTTGTCGTGTCAATGACGGATCAACGATCTTGTGTACCTTCAGCCTCCCTGTCGAGGTGGGGCCTCGGGCGACGATTCTCGGCAGTATTGTTGCAACGTCTGTCGTCTCTACAAGTTGAAGAATTGCATTCATGGAGTCAATCTCGATTGCAGGGTTAAGCTCGAGCCCTTCGGCAAGCGCAAAGCTGTCAAGAATGTCTCTCTGTCCATGATAGCGAGTGGGAAGAACTAGCTTCAGTTTTGCGACTTGGCGTAGGCTGATCGATTCGCCAATCCTCTTGTGCAATGGACCTGTCGCGAGGACAAAGTCTTCGCTTAACACCGGATGGATGTCTAGAGACAAGCGGCGGCGTGGCTGATTGATGATCGCCGCATCCAATTCGCCTTTGGTGACTGCTTGGCATAGCGTTGGTGTATAGCCATCGCTCACTGATAGCGTGACGCGTGGATGATGGGTTGAGTAATCGGCAATGACATTCGCCATGACGCCCTGCGCAACGCTTGCGATGACACCTATTGCCAGATGCCCAGAAAGCTCTCCGTCGGTCTGGTGGATTAACGCTCGAGCCCTTGCAAAGTCAGCCATGATCGGCCGGAAGAGTTGGTACATCTGCCTTCCGGCAGGCGTTGGCGTCATGCCGCGTGTTGACCTGGTGAATAGCTTTCGGTCGACTTCATCCTCTAGCTTCGCGACTTGCATGCTGATCGCTGGCTGAACCACGTTCAGGCGACTGGCCGCCTTGGTCATGGAGCCTTCTTCGTAGAGGGTCAAAAAGTACTGCAACTGCCGGAAGTCCATGCGCTAGTCCTGTCGCAACAAATATCATGAATTGTGATTATAGGCATCATTATTTATTAGTTGACGTGATTTATTGGCATTCATAGACTTGCTGTCAAACAAGTTCGCCGACAAATGGGGCGAGCGATATTGAGGAGACTTCAGCGTGATGTTGGCATTTAGAGACTTGCGGCAGATATTGCCGGGCGTTGTTCATCGGGTCATTGGTTCGGGTTGCTTGCTTGCAGTGGCGATATGTGCCTGGCTGGCGTTGCCAGCAAACGCACAAAATGATTCGAGTTCATCCGCCGCGGCGGTGGCCTTCCCCTCGCGACCGGTGCGCATCGTTGTGCCCTATCCGCCTGGTGGATTCAACGACACACTCGGACGGTTGATTGCTGTCCATCTGAGCAAGACATGGAAACAGCCAGTAGTTGTCGATAACAAGCCTGGCGGCGGGACAGTGATTGGCACCCAGGCCGTTGCAACGGCACCGGCCGATGGTCACACGCTTTTGGTGGTCCAGTTTCCGTTTGCGGCGAATCCCTGGCTGTACAAGTCGCTGCCTTATGACACGGAAAAGTCCTTTGCGCCCGTGGTGCTTGCTGGGCGTTCGCCGATGCTCCTTGTCACAAATGCGCGCTCCGATCTGCGAAGCGTGGGAGACGTCATAAGCCGGGCAAAGACGAAACCTAAAGCCTTCGACTACGGCTCATCCGGTTCGGGGTCTTCGAACCACTTGGCTATGGCCTATTTCGAGGCGCTTGCCGGGATCGATCTGAATCAGGTGCCATATCGCGGAAGCACGCCAATGCTCACCGATCTGGCGGGAGGGCAGATCGACTTGGCATTCGATGCATTGCCTCATGTTCTTCCATTCATTCAGTCGGGAAAGGTTCGGGCGCTGGCAATTGCATCTTCGAAGCGCTCATCCTTGATGCCACATTTGCCAACCGTGGGTGAATCCGGTGTCTCTGGCTACGAAGTTTCATCCTGGCACGGCTTCGTCGTCCCCGCAGGGACGCCTCGCGCAGTGATCGAGAGGATCAATCGAGACATCAACGACGCGCTTTCCTCTGCCGAAGTAAGAAAAGCCTTTGAGAAACAGGGAGTCATTCCAGACGGAGGAACGCCTGCCCAATTCAAGGCGTTCGTCGAAAACCAATTGACGCTCTGGAAGAAGGTCATTTCCCAGAAAAACATTACCGCTGATTGATGGCCGGTTTGTAATTGTCACGACGCGGCAGATTTCCACCTTTCATGAGCAACAGCGGACGCTCTGCTGCGGCACAGGCGCAAAAGACTTATCGGAACAGATGATGGATACACAAAAGGCTTCCAGTAAAGAATATCCAGCTATTGAGGAGTCGGCGACATACGCCGCCCTCATGAATGAATCTTCGCGAGAAAACCGGCACCCGGGAACAAGTCTTCGTCAGTGGCTTGCCAGGCTGGAAAGCACCAATCGCTTGGTTGTCGCGCGCGAGGGTATTTCTCTCAAGCATCAACTCGCCGCCATCGCGAAGCGGTTCGATGGAGCGCAAGCCGCCTACTTTCCGAGTCCCGAAGGACACGAAATTCCCGTTGTTTCTGGCTTCATGTCGCGGCGTTCCTGGATTGCCGAGGCGATGGGAGTTGGCGAGAAGGATTTGCTGAAGCGATTCAGAGAGGCAGCGGATCATCCCCTTAAGTGCCAGGAGGTCGAAGCCTCACAAGCTCCGTGTCAGGAAGTCGTTCTGAAGGAGGCGGACGTTCTGCAACTATTGCCAATCCCAACGCATAGCGAGCACGACAACGGACCATACATCACTGCAGGGCTGGTCATCGCGCGCAATCCGGTCACTGGAATCCAGAATGTGTCCATTAACCGAATTCAAGTACATAGCGGCAATCGCATGGCCATACTGATGCTGCCCCGCCATCTGCTTGCCTTCTACAAGGAAGCCGAGTCGAGGCAGCAAGCCCTGGACGTAGCCGTGGTGATCGGCGTGGATCCCTTGACGCTGCTGGCTTCACAGGCGGTGGTCCCGATTGACCACGACGAGCTGGAAATTGCTGGCGCCTTGCATGGCCGGCCTTTGCCCGTGGTGAAGTGCCAGACCAACGAGGTGCGCGTGCCTGCATCCAGCGAAATTGTCATCGAGGGGCGCCTGCTGCCGGGAGTGCGCGAACTGGAAGGTCCGTTTGGAGAGTTCCCCCGGTACTACAGCGCGCGTGAGCATCGCGAAGTGATCCAGGTCGATGCAATCACCCATCGCAAAAATCCGATTTATCACACCATCGTGCCCGCTGAAATGGAGCATCTCTTGCTGGGGTCCATTCCGCGCGAGGCCACCTTGTTGGCGCATCTGCAGCGCAGTTTCCCCAATGTGATCGATGTGTATCTGTCAATTGGTGGCGTCGGGCGTTATCACCTGTTTGTCAAGATTCGCAAGACTCACGAGGGACAGCCCAAGAACGTGATTTGCGCAGCGTTCGGTGCACATTACGACATCAAGCAAGTGGTCGTGGTGGACGATGACGTCGAGGTTCACGACCCCAGACAAGTAGAGTGGGCAGTGGCTACCCGCTTCCAGGCCGACCGTGACCTAGTGATCATCCAGGGGGCACAGGGTTCGGTGCTTGACCCTTCGACCACCGTTGGACAGGACTTCGGTCCCGGCGTCGTGCCACCGGCTCATATGCAGGGCATCAGCGCGAAGATGGGACTGGATGCGACGCGCCCAGTGGTCTATCACGAACACGTATTCACCCGCGTACGCGTCCCGGGCGAGCTGGAAGTTGATCCGGAGACGGTCGTGCAAAGCGGCGCAAGGATCGACTGGCATACCGGAGCGGTGAGCGCATGAGTCCGAGTCGGCCCCAGCGCCTGATCGTGGCCATCACCGGCGCCAGTGGCGCCATCTACGGCGTTCGCCTGCTGGAGCAACTGCGGGCCCTGCCCGGGTGGGAGACCCACTTGGTGCTCTCCAATGCTGGTGTGCTGACCGCCTCGGAAGAGCTGGGGCTAAAGCGCACTGACATAGAGGCCCTGGCTGACGTGGTGCACAGCGTCAAGGATATTGGCGCGGCGGTCTCCAGCGGCTCGTTTCGCACAGCCGGCATGGTGATCGCCCCGTGCTCGATGAAGACCCTGGCCGGGATCGCGCACGGCATGGCCGACAACCTGGTCAGCCGCGCCGCCGACGTGGTGCTCAAGGAACGCCGCCGACTGGTACTGCTGGCGCGCGAGACCCCGCTGAACCTGGCCCATCTGCGCAACATGACTGCCGTGACCGAGATGGGCGGCATTGTCTTCCCACCGGTTCCGGCCTTCTATACCCGCCCAAAGTCGCTCGACGACGTGGTCAATCACACCGTGGGGCGGGTGCTCGACCTCTTTGACATCGAGCACCAAGACCTGGTCCAGCGCTGGCAGGGTCTGAGCGGCCCGACCCCCTGAGACTGCGCCGGCTGGGGCGCGCTTACCGATTTCCGCTTCCCGGGATTCCCTTACCCACTCAACAACGAGGAGACATGCAATGAAGAAACTCAGTCATCTATTAGCCGCTGGCGCGGCGGCACTGACCACCGGATTGACCGCGTTGCCCACGCAGGCGGCCCAGGGCTCGTGCAGCGAGCCCATCGTCTTTGGCACCACGATCTCCGAGACGGGGCCGTTCTCGACGCTGGCCGATCGCTGGCGCAAGATGACCGAGGTGTTCGCCGAGGAGGTGAACAAGTCTGGCGGCATTGCGGTCAAGGCCTGCAACAAGAAGCTGCCCCTGAAATTCGTGGTCTATGACGACCAGAGTGTCCCGGCCACCGCCGTAGCCTTATTCGAGAAGATGGCCACCGTGGACAAGGTGGACTTTTTCGTCGGACCCGACTGGTCCTCGCTGGGTGGCCCGGTGCCCCCGGTGGCCGAGAAGCACAAGATCCCGATGGTAATGGCCAATGTGGCCACGCCCTCGGTGTATGACCGCGGCCTGAAATACGTCTGGGGTACGCCGTTCCCGGTGGTGCCCAACTGGTCGGTGCGCTACTTTGACATGCTGAGCAAGGTCAGCCCCAAGCCGCAGACCATCTTCTTTATCACTCACGACAACCCGGTGATGAAGGGAATAACTGCCACATGGAGTAAGAAGGCCGAGGCGCAGGGCCTTAAGGTGCTGGGCAACGAAACCTTCTCCTCCGAACTGAAGGACTTCACAGCCCTGATCGCCAAGGTGCGGGCCGCCAAGGCCGATGTGATCTACATCAGCTCCTACGACAACGCCTCGGTACCGCTCGTGCAGCAGATGCGCCAACTCAAAGTACGCGCGATGGACGTTCACCACACCATGCTGACCGGTGCGCTGAGCCGCCAGGTGGGCAAGGACATCGAGGGCATGACCGGCGAGCTGAGTTGGTACCCCGGTGTGAAGGGCGCATACAGCGATCTGGTGGAAACCGTGATGAAGCGTTCCGACGTCTCGATGTTCGACTACATCTGGACTCTGAGCCGTCTCACCTCTTACCTGGCCATGATCCAGGGTATCGAGAAGGCCGGCGTGGTCGACCGCGAGAAGGTCAAGGAAGCCCTGTTCAAGGCCACCATCAAGTCGCCCGCCGGTGACGTGACCTTTGACGAGCGCGGCTTTCCTAACACCAGCGCTTTCACCGTGCAGATGAGCGGTGGTAAGGTCAATGTGGTGTGGCCGCCCGAGGTGTCCACGGCCAAGCTGGTCTGGCCCTCGCCGAGCTGGAAGTAAGCGGGCGGTACCACGATGGAAGTCCTGCTCCAGGTCCTGATCGGCGGCATCCTGCTGGGTGGCCTGTACGCGCTGGTTGCGTTCGGGCTGTCGCTGATCTACGGGGTCGTGCGCATTCTCAACTTTGCGCACGGCACGCTCTTGGCGGTCAGCGGGGTGCTGGCCAGCCTGGCCTATTCAGGCTGGCAGATGCACCCGGTGCTGATCGTCGCACTGCTCGCGCCGCTGCTGTTTGTCTGTGCCTACGGCTACTACCATGTTCTGCTGCGGCCGCTGGCGCGGCGCAGCCACTTCGAGGCCACCGTGGGCACGGTGCTGGTCACGGTGGGCACGCTGATGATCCTGTCGGATCTGACTGCGGTGGCCGCCGGCGCCACCCAGCGCAACATCCCGCTGCGGCTGGAGGCCCTGGAGTTCGGCGACATCGTGGTCTCCACCACCCAGTTGCTGATCCTGCTGGGCATTGCAGTGCTCACGGTGGTGATGCACCTGATCCTCAAGCGCACCTGGTTTGGCCGCGCGGTGCGCGCCGTCACCCAGGACCCTGTGGGCGCACAGATCTGCGGCGTGCAGAGCACTCGCATGAAGGCACTGACATTCGCCTTCGGCTCGGCCACCGTGGCCATCGCCGCGGTACTGTATGTGTTGTCCTTCCCTGTGGACCCCTACATGGGCTTCGGGTTGACGGTCAAGGCCTTCACCATCATCGTGGTCGGAGGCGTCGGCAACCTGCCCGGTGCGCTGCTAGCCGGCATCTTCCTCGGCGTCGCCGAGGGCCTCACCGGCCTTTACTGGAAACCCGAATGGGCGCCCGCGCTCAGCGTCATCCTGATGCTGCTGATGCTGGTGGCCTACCCCAAGGGCGTGGGAGCGAAGACATGAGTAAGAGCCTGAACGCAGGCACCGGCTGGCTGCTAGGTGCCGCCGGCGTGGCAGCGCTGGCCAGCCTGCCTTTCCTGGGCAACGCCTACCTCACCACCATCGGCTTCACGATGCTAATTGCCTACATCCTGGGCCAGAGCTGGGACTGGGTGGCCGGCGAGATGGGGTACGTGAACTTGGGGCACTATTGCTTCTACGGCATCGGGGCCTATGCCTTCGCCATCCTTCTGGTGGGCCACTGGCCGCTGTGGGTGGCCATCGGGTTTGCGGTGGTGGTGACCGCGCTCGCCGCGCTGTTAATCTCGGTGCCGCTGTTTCGCCTGCATGGCGACTACTTTGCCTTCGCCACGCTGGCGCTGCTGCCGCTGGTGGAGGTGCTGGCCTACAACCTGACGCCCATCACCAACGGCGCCGACGGCATCGTACTGCCGGTGGCCCAGGTGCTGCAGCCTGCCTACCTGATCGCGCTGGGCGTGTGCGTATTGACCTTCGTGGTCACCCTGCGTATCAATGCATCACGTTTCGGCTACGCCCTCAAGAGCATCCGAAATGACGAGCAGGTGGCCGAGACCGTGGGCGTGCGCATCGCACCAGTGAAGCGCAGCGTGCTGATGCTCAGCGCCGCTTTTGGCGCGGCGGCCGGTGCGGTGCAGGCTTGGCAGATGAGCTATATCGACCCGGCCACCGTGTTCGGCCTGAACGTGGCCCTGGTGCCGGTGGCCATGGTGCTGTTCGCCGGCTCCGGTTTGCGCTGGGGCCCGCTGGTGGGCGTACTGGTGCTGGCCACGCTGCAGCAGTGGCTGCTGGTGAGCGTCAAGGGTTTCCAGGCCACGCTGTACGGACTGATTGTGCTGCTGATTGGGCGTTTCATGCCCGGCGGCTTCCTGCGCGCGCGCTGGGTGCAGAATGTTCCGCTGTTGCGCGCGCTGGCCCGTGAGCACCATGAGTACATGGGCGAGTCCGACACCGGCACGCCTGCGGCCGCCCCGGCGCACGACCTGCCGTTGCCTCGTCATCGCAACCTGGGCGGCGCCCCGCTGATCCAGCTGGAGCAGGTTCGCATGCAGTTTGGCGGCAACGTGGCGGTCAATGATGTGAGCCTTCGCATCCAGCCGGGTGAGATCGTCGGCCTGATCGGCCCCAACGGCTCTGGCAAGACCACCCTGTTTAATTGCATCTCACGGGTCTACACCCCTACCGCCGGGCGAGTGCTGTTCGCTGGCCAGGACCTCAAGCATTGCAGCCGTGACCAGATCGCCCGCCTGGGCGTGGGCCGCACTTACCAGATCCCGCGTCCGTTCGGTGACCTCACGGTGCAGGAGAACATCGCCATTCCGCTGATGTTCAACGATCAGCCGCTTTCGCCGCGCGACGCGATGCGCGAGGCCCGCGCCTTCATCGAGTACGCCGAGCTCGGCCACCGCCTGCGCGAACGCGCCGACAGCCTGTCAGTGCAGGAGAAGAAAGCGTTGGAATTCGCCCGAGCGCTGGCCTGCAAGCCACGTCTGTTGCTGGTCGACGAGGTGGCCTCGGGCCTGACGCCGGCTGAGGTGCAGCGTTTTGTCGAACACATCCGCCATGTGCGCGATCGCTATGGCATGACAGTGATCTGGGTTGAGCACATCTTCTCCGCGCTGGAGAAGGTGGTGGACCGCGTGATCGCGCTGGAACAAGGCAGCCTGATTGCCGACGGCCCGCTGGCCGAGGTGGTGCGCAATGAGCGTGTGCTCAGCACCTACCTGGGCTCGGCTGCGCCAACGGAAAAGGCAGGAGGACAGGGATGCTGAGCTTGAAGAACCTGAGCGTGGACCACGGTCCGCTGCGTGCGCTGTGGGATGTGTCGCTGGAGGTCGGGCGTGGCGAAAAAGTAGGCCTGCTGGGCGCCAATGGCGCGGGCAAATCCACCACCATGGGCGCCATCGCCGGTTTGTATCCCAAGGCTGGCGGCATCATCAGCTACGACGGGCAGGTGCTGGAGCGTGCCTCGACTGCGCAGACCGTGGCTGGCGGCATCGCGCTGGTGCCCGAGGGCCGCCGCCTGTTCCCCACGATGAGCGTGCTGGAGAACCTGGAGATGGGGGTGTATGCCGCCGCCAGCCGCAAGGACATGGCCGCTTCGCTGGCGCGTGTCTACGCGCTGTTCCCGATCTTGCGCGAGAAGGCCGCCCAGAACGCCGGTGAGCTCAGCGGCGGGCAACAGCAGATGGTGGCCATCGGCCGCGCACTGATGTCTCGCCCTCGCCTGCTTCTGCTGGACGAGCCCTTCATTGGCGTGGCGCCCAAGCTGATCGACGAAATCCTAGCTGCGCTGCACCAAATCGCCGCCGAGGGGGTGACCATGATCCTGGTCGAGCAAAACACCCACCGAGCGCTTGACTTTGTCGAGCGCGCCTATGTGATTGAGAACGGTCGCACTGTGCTGGAGGGTGGTCGTGACCAGTTGCTTGGCGACCCGACGTTCGCCGGGAAATTTTTGGGACTTGAATGAAAGGATGCGTGCCATGAACCGAGAGCAAGAAATTGTCGCCCGTTCCAAGGCTTTCCGAGAGGAATACAGAGAGACCACACCGGGTTGGTACCGTGGAGAGATACATTTGGCGTTCACGCTATGCTTCACGGTGGGAACTATTGTGTACTGTGCCAGCCAGCTAGCGTCCCCCCGCTGGCAGGAATGGGCGTTTGTGATGCTGCCGATGCTCCTATTCGGTAACTGGGCCGAGTGGGCTGCGCATCGTTATTTGCTGCACAGTCCCAAAAGCGTCCTGAAGTCAGCCTACAAGCGACATGTCGGGACTCACCACCAGTTCTTCTCGCACAAGACGCTGGACTATCACGGCCAGCGCGATTGGCGGGCCCTGCTGTTCCCACCATTTGCCCCAGTGCTGTTCGTTATGGCTGCCCTGCCGCCCGCCCTGGTGCTGGCCGCACTGTGGACGGCCAATGCCGGCTACATCGCAATGATCAGTATGGCAGGCTATTTCCTGATGTACGAGGGGCTGCATACGCTGTCACACATTGAGCATCCGCTGCTGAATCGTCTGCCACTGGTCAATACCGTTCGGCGCATGCATGTGCTGCACCATAACCCGGATTTCATGCATACCCGCAACTTCAACCTGACCTTCCCGATCTGCGATGCGCTATTTGGCACCAGCGATCTCGACCGCGGCGTGTTCGGAACCCTGTTCAACGGCATGTCGGATGCCCATCGCAAGGAAGAAGATCGTCGCAAGCTAGAGGCGCAGCAGCTGGAACGCAGCAACCCCCATTCATGAGGATTTCGAGATGACCCAAACATTCAATCAGGATGCCGCCCGTCTGGTCGGGCGGGTTGCAATCGTCACCGGTGCCGCTCAGGGCATAGGTGCGCGATACGCGCAAGCGCTAGCCGCCGAAGGTGCAGCCGTGGTCTGCGCAGACGTGGTGGACAGCCAGGCCACGGTGGCGGCAATCACCGCAGCAGGCGGGCGGGCTCTGGATGTGCGCGTGGATGTGACTTCGCCCGAATCCACCCACGCCATGGCCGAGGCCGCGACCCGGGCCTACGGGCGTATCGATATCTTGGTCAACAACGCAGGCGTCTTCACCAACCTGGCGCTCAAGCCCTTTGAGCAGATAGAGAGCGCCGAATGGGACAAGGTGATGGCCGTCAACGTGCGCGGCCCCTTTGAGTGCAGCAAGGCGGTGCTGCCGGCAATGCGGGCACAGGGCTACGGCAAGATCATCAACATTGCCTCAGGCACCGTCTTCAAGGGCGCGCCCATGCTGCTGCACTATGTCAGCTCCAAGGGCGCGGTGGTGGCCATGTCCCGCAGCATGGCGCGCGAGCTGGGTGATGCCGGCATCCGGGTCAACACCCTGGCGCCAGGCCTGACGGCCAGCGAAAACACCATGGCCAACCCGGCTTGGAAGGGTGCGCTGAGCGCCAACAACATCGCCACCCGCGCAATCAAGCGCGAGGTGACGCCCGAGGACCTGTGCGGCACCCTGCTGTACTTGGCCAGCCCCGCCAGCGACTTCGTGACCGGTCAAGTCGTGGTGGTCGATGGCGGCTCTGTGATGCATTGAGGAATATAGATGGCCCAGCAAGCGCTCAACCTTATTGACGGCCAATGGCAGCCATCCCACGGCGGCCAGTTCGAGGCCAGTGTGAACCCAGCCGATGGCAGCGTGATCGGCCGCTACGCTGCCGGTGAGTTGGTGGACGCCGAAGCGGCGATTGCCGCAGCCCGTCGCGCCTTCGATCGGCCGGACTGGGCCCAGTCACCACGGCTGCGCCAGATGGTGATGCTCAAGTGGGCGGACCGGCTGGAAGCCCGCAGCGATGAGCTGGCGCGCCTGCTGACATTGGAGAACGGCAAGGTGCTGGCGCAGTCGCGTGGGGAAATAGGAGGGGCCATCTCCGAGATCCGCTACTACGCTGGCCTGACGCGTTACATCCCTGGCCACGTGTTCGAGGTAGAGCCCGGTGTCTACTCCACTCTGCTCAAGGAGCCAGCCGGCGTGGCCGGCATCATCGTGCCATGGAATGCGCCGGTGGTGCTGCTGATCCGTTCGCTCACGCCGGCCCTGGCCGCGGGCTGCACCACGGTCATCAAGCCGGCGCCGCAGACCGCGCTTATCACTGCGGCCGTGCTGGCCGAGCTGCACGCGGTTGCCGAGCTGCCACGCGGCGTGCTCAACTTGGTGAGCGAGCGTGGCCATGCGGTGGCGCAGGCGCTGACCACCTCGCCCGAGGTGGATGTGATCAGCTTCACCGGCTCGAACGCCACCGGCCAGCGAATCATGGCCGCTGCTGCGCCGACGATGAAGAAGCTTTCTCTGGAACTGGGCGGCAAGTCCTGCTGCCTGGTGTTCGACGACGTGGATGTTACGCGCATCGCCCCGCAACTGGCGGCGGCCGCCACCATCATCTCTGGCCAGCAGTGCACCGCGGCGCGCCGGGTGCTGGTGCATGCCTCACGTTATGCCGAGATGAAGGTCGCGCTCAGCCAGGCGCTACAGGCTCTGGTGGTGGCCCCAGGCGAGGCGGCGGGCGCCCAGGTTGGCCCGCTGATCGATGCGCCTTCGCACCAGCGGGTGAGCCAGGAGATTGCCCGGGCCACCGAGTTGGCCGATGAGGTCATCCTGCGCGGCGGTCGCCCCGCCGGCCTGCCCTCCAGCGGCCATTTCATGACCCCCACGCTGGTAGCACATCGCGATACCGGCGCCTTCTTCGTGCAGGATGAGATCTTCGGCCCCTTCGTAGTGCTGGAGCAGTTCGAGGACGAGCAGGACGCGGTGCGGCGCGCCAACCGCACCGAGTACGGCCTGTCGGCCAGCGTCTGGACCCAGGATGGTGCGCGCCAGATGCGCGTGGCCCGCGCGCTGCGCAATGGCACCGTCTGGCTAAACGACCACAACAAGCTGTTTGCTGAAGCCGAGACCGGCGGCTATCGACGCAGCGGCTTGGGCCGCCTGCACGGTTATGACGCCCTGATCGACTTTATGGAGATCAAGCACATCTACCAGAACGCCGGCGTAGTCGCCCCCTGAACCCAAGGCTTTGAAACCCGGGCGCACCGACGGGGTCCCGGTCCTTAGGGTTATCCGGCTTGTCGAACTTGGGCGCAGCCCGCTATGCTGTCCAGGTTTGCTTATCCGGGTTGTTGTTTAACGTGTCCTCTGCCGTCAAGATTTTCCAGGGTCGCTTCGGTCGTGTCGCCTTGCTCGACATGAATGCGCCGCTGGTGGGACACGCCCATCATCATTGCCACATCCTGATCAAGGCTGGTGGCGCCGACAGCGCTTTTAGGGTGCGAGGGCAGCTCGCACCGCTGACCGACGATCTGGCAGTGCTGGTCAACGCCTGGGAGCACCATGCCTACGAGCACACAGCGCCCGAGCGCACCATGATCCTGGCGCTCTACATCGAGCCGGGCTGGCTGGCCGAGATCCAGCGCTCGCTGGCCCAGTCCGGACATCCACATTTTTTCTCCCAGTCCACGGTGCAACTCAATGCGCGCACCCGAAAAAACATTGAAGAGTTCGTGATCGAGCTGTGGTGGGCCGATGAAGTCTCCCCGATGCGCCTGGAACAACTGCTGTTCGATCTGATTATCGAGGTGATCGAGAGCTGCTCGGGCTGGCGCGATTTGGCCAGCCTCCTGCGCAGCCGCCCGCCGGCGGCTATGGACCCGCGTATCCGTCGTGCCATCGCACAGATGCGTCAGGACGTGGGTCAGGACTTTGATGCCGATGCGCTGGCCAGCCAAGCCGGCTTGTCGCGCGCCCACTTCTTCAGCCTCTTCCAGCGCGACACCCAGGTCACCCCGCTAGTCTATGTAAATGTGCTGCGCTTCGAGGCTGCGGTGCAACGTCTCACGCACGGAGCGGACACGGTGGGTGACATTGCCTACGACCTGGGTTTTTCCGCGCCCAGTCATTTCGCGCGCTTTTTCCGTGCCCATCTGGGCATTACGCCCACCGACTATCGGCGTAAGGTCAACCTCTTCGAGCCCCCAATGGAAGCTCGCGATCCGCAGCTGTGACAGAAATCATCAGACTATTTGGATAGTTTTCTGACTCCTCGGTTAAAGACCGGACTCTAATGTTCGGCTGGCAGCCGCTCCCTGGCGACACTTGCTTGCATCAAACAGCAAGGTTCCCTGGGAACCAGAGGAGACACAGTGCAAGCAGAACCTCGTCGGGCGTCAGGCGATACCGCCTATGTCGGACAGCCCTTGGAGCGCCTGGAAGACGCTCCCCTGCTCAGCGGACGCGGCGCCTATGCTGACGACGTGGGCGCCAAGCCGGGCACCCAGCAAGCTGCGGTCTTGCGCTCTCCCTATGCCCATGCCCGACTCACCGGACTTGACGTCAGTGCCGCCATGGCCCTTCCCGGTGTGCGTACGGTACTCACTGGCGAAGATGTGCAGCGCTGGGCGCAGCCCTTCGTGGTGGGCGTCAAGCAGCCCATGCAGCACTGGGCGCTGGCGGTCGACCGGGTCCGCTATGTTGGCGAGCCGGTGGCCGTGGTGGTGGCCGACGACCGCTACATTGCAGAAGACGCCCTGGATTTGATCAAGGCCAATTACGAGCCTTTGCCGGCGGTGGTTGGCATCACTCAGGCGCTGGACGCGCAAGCCGTTCTGTTGCACGACGCCGTGGGCAGCAACATGGTCTCCGACCGAAATTTCAGTTATGGCCAGCCCGATACCGTGCAGGCCGGAACCCGGCGCATCGGCACTACTGTGCACTATCCGCGGAATAGCTGCTCGCCCATGGAATGCGCCGTGGTCTTGGCCGAATACCTGGGCGAGGACGAAGGCTACGAGGCTCTCTCCAACTTCATGGGGCCGTTCTCGCTGCACGCGGTCATGGCCTTGGCGCTCAAGGTTCCGGGCAACAAGCTGCGCCACAAGGTGCCCCGCGATTCCGGTGGCAGCTTCGGCGTCAAACAGGCGGTGTTCCCCTACGTAGTGCTGATGTGTTTGGCAGCACGCAAGGCCGGCGCGCCGGTGAAATGGGTCGAGGACCGGCTGGAGCATCTCAGCGCGGCGACCTCAGCCACCGCGCGCATGGCCACGATTGCCGCCGACGTGCGGCCTGACGGGCGCATCGTCGCACTGCACTGGGACCAGGTGGACGAGGTGGGCGCCTATGTGCGTGCGCCGGAGCCGGCCACCTTCTATCGCATGCACGGCTGCCTTAGTGGTGCCTACGACATCGAGCACCTAAGCGTGCGCAACCGGGTTGTGGTGACCAACAAGACGCCCACTGGTCTGGTGCGAGGCTTTGGCGGTCCGCAGGTCTATTACGCGCTGGAGCGTCTGATGGACTGCATCGCCGCAGCCCTGGGCATCGATCCGCTGGCGCTGCGTCAGCTCAACTTCGTGCCGGCCGACCGGTTCCCATACCACGCCGCCGCCGGTGCGGTGCTGGATTCGGGTGACTATCTGGGTATGAGCCAGGCCGTGATGACAAAGGCTCGCGCTCTGGGGCTGTACGAACGCCAGCAGGCCGCGCGCGCCGCCGGCCGCCTGTACGGAATCGGCATGGCGGCCATCGTGGAGCCCTCGGTCTCCAACATGGGCTACATCAGCACTGTGCTCACGCCTGCACAGCGCGCCAAGGCCGGGCCCAAGAACGGCGCAATCGCCAGCGCCACAGTCTCGGTCGACCTGCTGGGGGGCGTGAATGTCACCATCGCTTCGGCGCCTGCCGGCCAGGGACACATGACAGTGTGTGCGCAGGTGGTGGCCGACGCGCTGGGCCTGCAGCCGCGGCAGATCATGGTCAACGTGGAATTCGACACCGCCAAGGATGCATGGTCTGTGGCGGCTGGTAACTACTCCAGCCGCTTTGCTGGCGCGGTGGCTGGCGTCGTGCACTTGGCGGCGTGGCGGATACGCGACAAGCTGGCGCTGATTGCGGCCGACCATTTCAACTGCGCAGTTGAGCAAGTGGTCTTCTCCGGCGGGGAAATCTACAACCGGGACGATCCCACCCAGCGCCAGCCCTTCACCCGGCTGGCCGCCAATCCACATTGGGCGCCGGCTCTGCTACCTGAAGGCGTCAGCCCGGGTTTACGCGAAACCGCATTCTGGACGCCCGAGGTGCTCAGTGCCCCTGACGAAGCCGATCGCGTCAACACTTCGGCCGCCTACGGCTTCGTATTCGACTTGTGCGGCCTAGAGGTTGATCCAGACACCGGCGCGGTGCGTATAGACCGCTATATCACCGGCCACGATGCTGGCCGACTGCTCAACCCCGCTCTGGCCGACGGCCAGATCCAGGGCGCCTTTGCCCAGGGCATGGGCGCAGCGCTGCTGGAGGAGTTCCGCTACGGCGGTGATGGCAGCTTCCAGTCCGGTACCTTGGCCGATTACCTGATGCCCACGGCCTGCGAACTGGTTGATCCGGTGATCGTGCACATGCAGACGCCTTCGCCCTTCACCCCGTTGGGCGCCAAGGGCCTGGGCGAAGGCAACAACATGAGCACGCCGGTGTGCATCGCCAACGCCTTTGCTGATGCGCTGCGCCCGCGCATGAACCTGGAGGATGTGCGGCTGCCGCTGACGCCCGGGCGCGTGCTGGCGCTGCTGCAGACGGCTGACCCCGAACCGCGTGAGCGGCCCGCCCCCGTGGCGGCGCTGCCCGCGGGCGAAGGGCTGGCTCTGCAGGCCCAAGGTGAAGTTGACATCCCCGCGCCGCCGGAGAAAGTGTTCGCGGTGCTACTCGATCCGGTGGCACTGGCGCGGGTCATCCCGGGTTGTCATGCGCTGCAGTCCAGCGGACCCAACCGCTACCGTGCCGAGGTGACCGTGGGCGTAGGCTTGGTCAAGGCGCGCTACGAGGCCGAAATCATGCTCTCGGACATTGACGCGCCGCACAGCCTGCGCCTGGCCGGCAGCGGCCGATCGGCGTTGGGCACCGGCGCTGGCGACGGCCTGGTGACTCTGACGGCCACGCCCGGCGGCACTCGGCTGCGCTACGACTACCGAGCCCAGGTGGGCGGCAAGGTGGCCATGGTGGGTAGCCGCATGCTCGAGGGCGCGGCTCGCATCATCGTAGCCCAGCTCTTCGAATCGCTTGGACGCCAGGCCGGCGGGACCGTCGCACGTCCGAGCTGGTGGCGGCGCCTTTTGAATCTATTGGGAGTGCGTGCATGAAGCCCGCGGCATTTGACTACATCCGTGCCGACAACACCGAGCAAGCCTGCGAATTGCTGGCGCGTGGAGAGGATGCGCGCATCCTCGCTGGCGGCCAGTCCCTGATGGCGGTGCTCAATATGCGCTTGGCCCAGCCGGGCTTGCTGGTGGACATTTCGCGCGTCGCCTCGCTGAGTCAGATCAGCGTCGAGCAGGGGCAGATGCAGGTGGGGGCGGCGGTGACGCAGGCTGCGCTGGAATGGCGGCCTGGCCTGGCGCAGGAACTACCACTGCTCAAGCAGGCCTTACCCTGGATTTCGCACTTCCAGATCCGCAACCGGGGCACTGTCTGCGGCTCGATAGCGCACGCCGACCCTTCGGCCGAGCTGCCGCTGTGCCTGTTGGCACTCAAGGGGCGTGTCCTGCTGCGCAGCGCGAAGGCTCGGCGCGAACTAGCTGCCGAGGACTTCTTCACCGGCATGCTCACGACCACCCGCGCAGGTGATGAGTTGGTCGAGGCGGTGCGCTTTCCACTGGCCCGGCCGGGCCAGGGATTCGGCTTTCGCGAGTTCTCCCGCCGGCACGGTGACTTTGCCATCTGCGCGGTCGCCGCTGTGGCCGATGCCGCTGGGCTGCGAGTGGCCGTGGCCGGTGTCGCCGATCGGCCGATCGCGCGCGAGTGGCCGCTGCTGGAGGGCAGCGCGCTGGACGATGCGCTCAACGAACTGGCCTGGGCGCTGGACGCACGCGACGACGCGCACATGTCTGCCGCAGCTCGTCGTCACCTGGTGCGCCGTCTGGGTCGACAAGCGATTGAAGAAGCAAGGAATTCGCAATGACGGACAAATTGATGAAGGCCCAGACCTTGCATCAGGTAACCCTTGAGGTCAACGGCCATACCCGACGCGGCAATGCCAGCCCGCGCATGCTGCTGACCGACTTCCTGCGCCATGAACTGGGCCTGACCGGCACCCATGTGGGCTGCGAGCACGGCGTGTGCGGTGCCTGTACGGTTCGCATCGATGGCGTGGCCTGCCGCGGTTGCCTGACGCTGGCGGTACAGGTACAGGATCGGCGCGTGGACACGGTCGAGGGACTGGCCGGCTCCGATGGCACCCTGTCACAACTGCAGGCGGCGTTCAAGCGCCATCACGCGTTGCAGTGCGGCTTTTGCACCGCAGGCATCTTGATGTCCAGCGCCGACTGGCTTGAGCGTCTGAAGCAGCAGGGGCACAAGCCGACCGAGCAGGAGGTGCGCGACATGCTGTCTGGTCATTTGTGCCGTTGTACCGGCTATACGCCGATTGTGAAAGCTTTGATGGAGGTGGCACATGCTTGATTTGGGACGTACTTTTCTGCAAAGCGTCGAGCGCGCGCCGGACACGATTGCGCTGGTCGATGGCACGCAGCGCCTGAGCTATGCGCACTGGGCTCAGCTCATCGGCGCAGCTCAGCGCGGGCTGGAGGACCTTGGTCTGCAGGCGGGCGATCATCTGCTGTCGGTGTTGCAAAATCGGCAGGAAGCCGCCACGCTGCATTGGGCCTGTCAGTTCAGCGGCATCGTGATGACCCCGTTGAACTGGCGTGCCAAGCCGGAGGAGGTGGCGCACTGCCTCAAGGATTCCGGCGCCCAGGTGGTGGTGTATGAGCAGGTTTCGGCGTCCGCGGTGCTGAAGGCGGTGCAGACCCAACCGGCGCGCATGGTGCTGGTGGGCGAAGGCGGCACCTCGGGCGAGCGCTATGCGCAATGCGTGGCCGGCGCCTGCGATCCGGTGCCCCGTGCCCAGGCACAGGATCTCTCGCTGATGCTCTACACCTCGGGTACCACTGGCGCACCCAAGGGGGTGCCGCGTCGCCAGCGCGCCGAGCGCGTGGCCGCGCTGGCCCATGTCGCGCAGAATCGGTATGGTTATGGCGAATGCACCTTGGGGGTGATGCCGCTGTACCACACCATGGGCGTTCGCTCGCTACTGGCACTGGCGCTGGTCGATGGCTGCTTGGTATGCATGCCCAAGTTCGACCCGGCGGAGGCGCTGCAACGCATCGAGGCCGAGCAAGTTTCCCACCTCTATTTGGTGCCCACGCTGTACCACGACTTGCTGGCTCATCCCGCGTTTGCCTCGACTGACATCTCCTCAGTGCGCCGTCTGGGCTTTGCGGGTGCGCCAATGCATGACGCGCTGTTGCTGCGTCTGCAGCAGGCCTTTAAGCCTGAGCTGTTCGTCAACCACTATGGCAGTTCCGAGATTTACACCTTCGCGATCAACCAGGATGCCGTGGGCAAGCCTGGCTCGGCCGGCCGTGCGGGCATTAACACCAGACTGCGTGTGGTCAAGCTCGACGGCAAGTCGGTCGGCGAACGAGCTGGCGTGATGGAGGAGGGGCAGATCATTGCCGACATGCTTTCTGACGAAGCCTTCGAGGGCTACCACAACCGACCCGATGCAAATGCCAAGAGTCTGCGCGAGGGCTGGTATTTGACCGGCGATACCGGTTATGTGGATGCCGACGGCGACCTATTCGTCACCGGCCGTGTGGACGACATGATCATTAGCGGCGGCGAGAACATCTCGCCGGTTGACATCGAATCGGTGCTTTCCCTTCACCCGGCCGTCGATGAAGTGGCCGTGGCTGGCCTCAAGGACGAGCGTTGGGGTCAGCGCGTGGTCGCCTTCGTCAAGCGTCGCGAGGACGTCTCCGGCGAAGCCCTTGACCAGCACTGCCGAAGTTCCGACATGGTGAACTTCAAGAGGCCGCGCGAATACGTGTTTGTCGACGAAATTCCCAAGTCCCCGGTGGGCAAGGTTCTGCGCCGCAAGCTGGTGGCCGGCGAGTACCAGCCCGAATCCCACACGCCTGACGGTGCTGCCCATTGATTTTCTCAACCCATTTTACTTTCTAGAGAAGGAAACCCATGAAACTGACTGATCTGCAACACCCGGCCGTCACCCTTCAGGGCGAGCTCGACGGTTACCGCGTAGAAATCGATGCCGCGCGCCAGCGCGCCGACATCGTGTTGACTCGCCCGCCGTTCAATGTGATCAGCATGCTGCAGCGCGAGCAGCTGCGGATCACCTTTGAAGCACTGGACGCGAAAGACGAAGTGCGCGTGATCGTGTTGCGCGCCGAGGGTGAGCATTTTTCCAGCGGTGGCAATATCAAGGGCTTCCTGGAAGCCAGCCCCGAGCACGTCTCCAAGCTGGCCTGGAACATTGCCGCGCCTGCTCGCTGCAGCAAGCCGGTCATCGCGGCGAACCGGGGCTACTGCTTTGGCGTGGGCTTTGAAATTTCCCTAGCTTGCGACTTCCGCCTGGTCACGCCCACCACGCTGTACGCGCTGCCGGAGCAAAAGCTTGGTCAGATCCCGGGCTCGGGCGGCTCGGCGCGCCTGCAGAAGATGGTCGGCATCACCCGCACCAAGGACATCGTTATGCGCTCGCGCCGTATTCCCGGCGAGCAGGCCTACGACTGGGGCGTGGCGACTGCCATCGTGCCCGACGCCGAGCTCGAAAAAGCGACTGACCAACTGGTCGACGAGCTGCGCTCCTTCTCACCGCTGGCGCAGCGAACCGCCAAGAAGCTGCTCAACGACACCGAGGATTCGCCGTTGACCGTGGCCATTGAATTGGAAGGCCACTGCTACTCCCGTCTGCGCAGCTCAGAAGACTTCCGAGAAGGCGTGGAGGCCTTCCACGACAAGCGTAGCCCGAAGTTCGTCGGACTTTGAAACGCAAACGATTCCTCAACCCAGACCCGAAGGAGACAGACAATGAATACAAAACTGATTGCCACCCTGGTGGCCGGCGCAGCTCTCAGCTTGGGCGCAGCCGCCCAAACCGGCCCGATCCGCATCGGCGTGGTAACTCCATTGTCCGGCACCTATGCCGGCATCGGCCAGCAGGTCAAGTGGGGCCTGGACATGGCGGCCAATGAAATCAACGCCGCCGGCGGCGTGATGGGTCGCCGGCTCGAGCTGATCTATGAAGACGAGGAGGCCAATCCCGCCGTGGCGGTGCAAAAGGCCGAGAAATTGTTCCAGGTCAGCAAGGTGGATTTCCTTACCGGCACGGTGAATTCTGGATCCACGCTGGCAGTGGGACAAGTGGCCGAGCGCAATAACCGCCTGATCGCCACCACCGTGTCCTTTGCCGACACGATTACCGCTGAAAAATGCTCACCCAACGTGTTTCGCGTGAATGCGCGCGCAGGCATGCAGTCGGCCGCTCTGGCCGAGTGGATGGCTTCGACCAAGCCCAACGCCAGCGTGTTCTACCTGGGTCCGGACTATGAAATGGGCCGTAGCACTGTGGCTGCCTTCAAAGCCGCCGCGGAAGGCAAGGGCGCCAAGACCGTAGGCGAAGTGTTCGCGCCTCTGGACAACAAGGACTACTCCCCGTTCTTCGGTCAAATGCGCTCGGCCCGTCCCAGTGTGATCTACACCTCAGTGGCCGGCAATGACACGGTGCGCCTGCTCACCCAGATGGCCGAATTCGGACTGAGCCGCAATGTGCAGATCGTAGGCGCTTCGGGCACAGTGACCTCGCAGAACCTCTCGGCGATAGGCAAGGCGGCTGACGGCTTTGTCACCGGCGTGGGCTATACGCCCAACATCGACAACCCGGAGAACAAAAAGTTTGTGGGCGCCTTCGAAGCGGCCAACAAGGCCAAGCCCGATCTTTACGGCGCCGACAGCTACGGCGTGCTGTTCTTCTACAAGGCCGCAGTCGAGAAAGCCAGGAGCACCGACACTGACAAGGTGCGAGCAGCCATGCGCGGGATCCAATGGGCCACCCCTCAGGGAGTCAAGACCATGCGCGCGGGCGACCACCAGGCGATGCAGGACATGTATGCCGTGCGTGTGAACAGCGGACAGTTTGAAATCGTTGGCAAGGTGCCCGCTAGTGCCGCCATCGGTCCCGACACCTGCGCCAAGTTCTGAGGTTCAGCATGAACCAAGTCCTGGAGTGGCTGCAATTTGTGCTGGCGCCGCAGATGATCAACGGCCTGTCGATCGGGGTGGCTGTTGTACTGATGGCGCTAGGTTTGACCATCATATTTGGTCTGCTGGACGTCATCAACATGGCACACGGAGAATTCTACGCAATCGGAGCGTATGTGGCAGTGGCCATTCTGGGGCTGGGCCTGTCTTTCTGGTGGGCTCTGCTGCTCACCCCGGTGCTGATGGCAGCGCTGGGCTACGTGACTGAGCGCGGGTTGATCCAGCGCGTCTTTCACAGCAAAGACCGCCACACGCTGACGCTGCTGCTGACTTTCGGTGTGGCGGTGGTTCTCGAGGATGTCCTCAAGATCATCTTCGGCGCCAACCCGTTGCGTATTGAAAGCCCGATTCCCGGGGGCACCGAGATGCTTGGCCTGTTCTTTCCCAACTACCGGCTGTTCGTCATGGGGATGGGGGGGCTGGTGATCGTAGCGGTCTGGCTGCTGGTGTTTCGGACCTCGCTGGGTGCCATGGTGCGGGCTGCCGCCTTTGACCGCTACATGAGCGCCTCGCTAGGCGTGCCTGTTTCTCGGGTCTATGCCGGCACATTCGCCTTTGGCGTGGCGCTGGCTGGCGTCGCCGGTGTGCTGCTTGCGCCGATCTACTCGGTGTTCCCGACCATGGGGCGCGACTTCGTGCTGATTGCCTTCAGCGTCGTCATCATCGGTGGCATGGGTTCGATTAAGGGTGCAGTGCTGGCAGGCCTGCTGCTGACGCAGATCCAGTCCATCTCCAGCCTGTTCATCTCTCCGGTTTGGAACGACCCACTGCTATTTGGCATCATGGTGCTGGTACTGATGTGGCGTCCCCAAGGTCTGTTTGGAAAGCTTGGCCATGCCTGATCCCCACATCTCGTCGCCGCGTGGGCCCAGTGCCTTGCGCGTGTTTACCTACCTCTTCTTTTTCGGTGCCCTCTGTTTTGCCTTGCTGGCCAAATGGATGGGAGATGTCTTCTTTCTGCGCCTGGCGACCGAAGCCTTAATTTTCGGAGGCTTGGCGCTGTCGGTCGATCTGCTGCTTGGCCGCGTAGGATTATTGCCATTGGGTCAAGCTCTGTTCTTCGGTCTGGGTGCCTATGTCTCGGCCCTAGTACTCAAGGAGTGGAGTGCCTCCTTCTGGCTGAGCATGGGTATCACGCTGTGTGTGTGCGCGATCGCTGGCCTGATCGGCGGCGTCATTGCCATCCGGGCCAAGGGCGTGTACTTCGCCCTCATCAGCTTCGGACTGGCCCAAGTGATCTCGAAGATCGTGTTCAACACTCGCGAACTCGGCGCCTCCGACGGCATCATCGGTGTGCCGGCAGTTGCCGTGGTACCGGGCGTGGACTCGGGCGATCCCTTGGGATTTTTCCTGGTGACGCTGGTCATCATCCTTGGGCTGTACGTCGGGCTTCGCTACCTGATGGAAACGCCCATGGGGCGGCAGCTATCTGCCATCCGAGTCAACGAGCATCGCGTCCCCTTTCTGGGCTTCGACCCCTGGCGCTTCAAGCTCATGGCGTTCGTCGGTGCGGCCTGCATCGCCGGTGTCAGTGGTGCGCTGTATCCCATGTTGCGCGGCTTCGTTTCGCCCGAACTGATGTTTTTCCAGGTCTCGGGCAACGCGGTCATCAATGTGATCGTGGGTGGCACAGGTACCCTTATCGGCCCTTTGTACGGCTCGGTCTTGCTCACCGGTTTGCGCTCGGTGGTGGGCTCGTTTACGGCACACCACCAGATCGTCATCGGTCTGCTCTTCGTGATGGTGGTCATCCTATTTCCGCGCGGTCTCGTCGGCTATTTGGCCCCGCTGCTGCAAAACCGCCTGAACCTGCCGACCCGCAACCGAGGAGAGTTGTGATGGATGAGATTCTCTCTGTACGTGGCATTGGCGTGAACTTTGGGGCCCTGCGGGCGGTTCGTGATGTCTCATTTGAGGCCCAACGCGGCAAGATCACCGCAGTCATCGGTCCCAATGGCGCGGGCAAAAGCAGCCTGTTCAATCTCATTAGCGGTGCGATTGCGCCCAGCACCGGTCAGGTGTTCTTCGAGGGCGGCGAGGTAACCGGCAACTCGCCCGACAAGATGCTACGCGCAGGCCTGTCGCGTTCCTTCCAGATCACCAACCTGTTCTTCGAGTTGCCGGTGTACGAGAACCTGCGCCTGGCCGCCCAGTACCTCGAGCAGGGCCGGGGCTGGCTTCGGCCGGTGGCCTCTAGCGCTCAAGCCGAGCAACGGGTGCAGGAACTCATTCGGCAGTTCACTTTGCATGACAAGGCCAACGAGCTGGCTGGCTACCTCTCGCATGGCGAGCAGCGCCGGTTGGAAATCGCTGTCTCACTGGCCTCGCGTCCTCGCATGCTCTTGCTGGACGAACCCACTCAGGGTATGAGCCATGCCGATACCCGGGAAACCGAGACTCTAATCCGCAACCTTGCCACCGAGCACGGTCTGAGCATCCTGCTGGTCGAGCACGACGTGGACTTGGTGATGAACCTGTCGGACCATGTGGTGGTGATGCATCAGGGTCAGAAGCTGGCCGAGGGAACGCCCGAACAGGTGCGTGCCAACCCACAAGTCCAGGCCGCCTACTTTGGCGAGCGCCAGGAGAAAGCGTCATGCTAGAACTTAAAAATGTGCACACGCACTACGGCCTCAGCCATGTACTGCAGGGTGTGAGTTTGCAGGTCTCGGCGGGCGAAGTGGTAGGTCTGTTTGGCCGCAACGGTGTGGGCAAGACTACGGTGATCAAGACGATCGCCGGCTGGGTCGGGCCCAGCGAGGGCGATATCCTGTTTGAGGGTCAGTCCTTGGCCAGTGTCGAGCCGGACCGGATCAGCCGCAACGGCATCGGCCTCGTGCCAGAGGATCGGCGAATCTTTCCGGGGCTCACGGTTGAGGAAAACCTGCGCTTGGGCTTTATGCAGGCGCCAGGCATGGGCAGTGCGGCGCAAAAGCGCAAGCTCGATGAAATCTTCGACCGCTTTCCCCGGCTGGCCGAGCGGCGACGACAGATGGGAACCACGCTCTCTGGCGGCGAGCAGCAGATGCTGGCGTTCGCGCGTGTGCTCACCGGCCGTCCCCGGTTGCTGCTGATCGACGAGCCCACAGAAGGCTTAGCGCCGATGATCGTCGAAGAGCTGTTCACGCTGATGCGTGAGCTCGCTCGCGAAGGAATCGCCATCGTGCTGGTGGAGCAGAACGTGCACGCCGCGCTGGCTCTGACTAACCGCTTTTACCTGATCGAGCGCGGCCAGGTAACCTACAGCGGCCAAGCCGGCGATGCCACCTCCCGCGAGGAACTCATTGCACGCATCAGTGTTTAGTAGTAACGATGCCGGCATCCTGCGGCTGGTCTGGGAGAACCAGCCGCTTGAGATCGAATACACCTGGCTTGCCCCAGAGCGCAAAGACCGGCCATTGATGATCTTCCTGCACGAGGGGCTGGGATCGCTGGCCATGTGGGAAAACTTCCCATACCTAGTATGTCAAGCGCTGGGTTGGCGTGGACTTGTGTATTCGCGCCCTGGTTATGGCAAATCCACGCCCCGGCCTGAAGGGGTGGTGTGGGCGCCGGATTACATGCACCGCCAAGCGCAGGATCTTTTGCCCCTGCTGCTGCGCAAGTTGGGCGTTGATGCGAAGGCTCAGCCGCCCTGGATCTTGGGCCATAGCGATGGTGGCTCAATTGCGTTGTTGTATGCCAGTAGCCAGCCTTGTGCCGGCCTTGTACTTCTGGCGCCACATATATATGTCGAGCCCGAATGTCTGACTGGTATTCAAAAGGCACAGCAAGCCTACGAGGGCGGCCGGTTACGTGCGTCCCTGGCGCGATTCCATCAAGATCCAGACTCAGCCTTCTGGGGCTGGAACCGCGCTTGGCTGGCGCCTGACTTTGCCACGTGGTCAATACGCGATGTGCTTGGCGCCATTGCCTGCCCGGTCCTGGCAATTCAGGGGTTGCAGGACCAGTACGCCTCTCTGGAGCAGGTGCACGGAATCGCGCGCATTGCGTCGCAAACACGCGTGGTCGAACTGGATGATTGTGAGCACTCGCCGCATCGGGAACAAACAGAACTTGTGCTACGGGAGCTTACTGGCTTTGTGCAGGCGCAAATGTCTAGTTAGCTGTGTTTGGAATCAACAACTGCTGTTGAATTCCGTCGAAATCTGACCCACTGAGAACAGTAATTTTCATCCAAAGTTGACCCACGTAGGACCTACCCTGCTAGTTTTTAAAGCAGGGAGAATTTAGGAGTGATAGACGTGGCGACATTGAATGTCATCAGACGTTGGGCACTGCGAGAACAGATGTCCATCCGCGAGATCTCCAGGCGTACAGGCCTGGCTCGCAACACCGTAAAGAAGTACCGGCGATCCGATGAGACTGAACCCACTTACGCAAGGCGGGTCTCAATTCATGCAATGAAATGCTGAGTCCAACTGCTCTATACGCAGACGCGGCCATTACTTTAAGTGCCGCTTGATTGAGGAACTATCCAGTCACCTCAGGACAATCTTGAGCGTACCCAAGCCTGGCTGCGTAGCATGGCTGGCAGCAATTGTTCGGCCATCTCACTGGCCGTCATGCGGTCGGCTCGACTGGAGAGACTCAGAGCACCGACAACCTGACCAACCATGTTGTACAGCGGGACAGCGATCGACCTGACTCCTATTTCAATCTCTTCGTTGCTTAACGCATAACCATTGTCGACGCAGGACTTGAGCAACTTACGCAGACGAACTGGATCCGTAAGGGTGTGTGGCGTCAACCGATGCAGTGGCATGGCATTAAAGAGGGCCTCAAACTCCGCTGCTGGACGAGAACTGAGAAGTACACGGCCGGTAGCTGAGCAGTGCAGTGGAAGCCGAGACCCAACCCCCAGTCCGACAGTCAAACTTTTACGCGCCGTTGATCGCGCGGCGACCATGACTTCCGTTCCGTGCAGAACGGCCAGTGATGCGGATTCACGCGTGCGTTCGCTTAAGGAATCCAGCGTGGGCTGCAGCAGGCGAGGCAGTCGAGTTGATGCCGAGTAGGCATAGGAAAGTCTCAGTATCCCGTGGCTCAGCCAAAAGCGTTTGCCGTCAGTCTTGGCGTAGCCGCCATGACACAGCGTCAGGAGGCAACGTCTGGCTGCAGCAGGGCTAATACCGACGCGGCGTGCGGCTTCGGACGAGGTCAATCGAGCGTGTGCGTCATCGAAGGCCTCAATTAGCTGCAAGCCTTTGGCCAAACCGGCGATCAGGTCCTTGTCACTGACAGGTGAAACCAGGGAATTCGTATCCATTGCATGGATTTTGCATTGATGATGATCAAAAAAATTTCACTGATTTTGCGCTATTCGCAAAATTGACTTTGTCAAACCGGGGCCGGAGCTACACACTTCCCCCTGTTTTCGCCATCCGTCTGGTTCATCCGGACAGTCATTACCCGAGGAGAAGATACTTGAGACATTTGATAATTTGGCTGTGTGCTGCGTTCACTTGGACTGGTCTGCACGCCGCCGACTTCCCCAGCAAGCCGATCCGTCTGATCGTGCCTTTCCCCGCTGGTGGTACGGCTGACGTGCTGCCACGCATCCTGTCTGAAAAAATACGCCACCGCTTTCCATCCGGCGTGATCGTGGAAAACAAGCCGGGTGCGGGCGGCAATATTGGTGCCGACATCGTCGCCAAGTCCGAACCCGACGGCCACACTTTGCTGGTCGCGCCGCCTGGCCCCATTGCCATCAACCAAAGCCTCTACTCTAAACTGCCCTATGACGCCACCAAATGGGTACCGGTGACCGTGCTGGCGGCCGTACCCAACGTGCTGGCCGTCAGCAACCAGTTGCCAGTGAAGAACGTGCAGGAGTTCATCGCCTATCTCAAGGCCAACCCCGGCAAGGTGTCCTATGCCTCACAGGGCAACGGCTCGACCTCGCACCTGACAGCCAATCTGTTCCAGTCGCTTACCGGTACGCAGATGACTCACATCCCCTACAAGGGTACTGCGCCAGCGCTTACAGACCTCGCAGGCGGCCAAGTTGACGTCTTCTTTGACAACCTTGGCGCCTCCGGCCCGCTACACAAGGCCGGCAAGATTCGCATCTTCGCTGTGGCTGACAGTAAACGGGCACCGACGATCAAGGAAGTCCCCTCGTTCGCTGAGGCCGGTCTGCCAGGCATGCAGGCGGTGACATGGTTTGCAGTTGTCGCCCCGCCTGGCACCCCAGCCGCCACGGTGAAGTTACTCAACAGCGCGCTGGTCGACGCCCTCAAGCAACCAGATGTTCAATCGCGCTTCGCCGAGCAAGGTGCCGAAGTCGTTGGCAATACGTCCGAACAGATGGGTCGCTTCATGCGCAGCGAAACCACACGCTGGGCCAAGGTCATCAAAGACGCCAACGTCACAGTCGACTGATCGACGCACAGCTTCCCCAAAACAAGGAAACCACCATGAGCCAAACTCACCCAATCCAATGGGTGCGGGGTCAGCACACCCGCGTGCCCTACGCTGTCTACCAGAACCAGGACGTCTTAGAGCAGGAACAGAAACGTGTCTACGAAGGACCAACCTGGAATTACCTATGCCTGGAAGCCGAGATTCCGGAGCCGGGAAGCTACCGAACGACCTTCGTCGGTCGGGCGCCCATCGTCGTGGCACGCGACACAGACGGCGAAATCTATGCCTTCGAAAACCGCTGCAGCCACCGTGGCGCGTTGATCTGCCTGGAAAAAGCCGGCACGGCCAAGGACTTCCAGTGTGTCTACCACGCTTGGACCTACGACCTCCAAGGATCGCTCAAAGGCGTGGCCTTCGAGGCTGGTCTCAATGGCGCCGGTGGCATGCCGCCCAGTTTCTGCAAGGAAGATCATTCGCCGCGCAAGCTGCGCATCGCCACCTTCTGTGGCTTGGTGTTCGGCAGCTTCAGCGATGAAGTAGACGGCATTGAGGACTACCTAGGCCCCGAAATCTGCGCACGCATTGAGCGTGTTCTGCACAAGCCGGTTGAGGTCATTGGCCGCTTCACGCAGGCCCTGCCCAACAACTGGAAGCTCTACTTCGAGAACGTCAAGGATAGCTACCACGCCAGTCTCTTGCACCTGTTTTTCACCACTTTCCGTCTGAATCGCCTGTCGCAACGGGGTGCGGTGATCGTGAGTGAGTCGGGTGGCCACCATGTCAGCTACTCGATGGTCGATGCACCTCAGGCCGAGGCCGGCAAGCAGTACCAGGAGCAGGGCTTGCGTTCCGATCAGGAGGGCTACAAGTTGGCCGACCCGACGCTGCTGGCGGGCTTCAAGGAATACGAGGATGGCATCACGCTGCAGATCCTCTCGGTCTTTCCTGGTTTTGTGCTGCAGCAGATCCAGAACTGCCTGGCCATCCGGCAAGTACTGCCTCGTGGTGTGGAGAAGACGGATCTGAACTGGACTTACCTTGGTTACGCCGACGACACCCCCGAGCAGCGGGACGTACGTCTTAAGCAGGCTAACTTGATCGGCCCGGCCGGCTTCGTCTCGATGGAGGATGGCGCGGTCGGTGGTTTCGTACAGCGTGGGATAGCTGCGGCTGGCGAAGACCAGGCCGTGATCGAAATGGGAGGCGATAGTACCTCGTCCAGCCCGTCACGCGTAACAGAGGCCTCGGTTCGTGGCTTCTGGAAACTCTACCGCCGTCTCATGGACATCTAGGAGTACAGATTGATGGACACCGTTTCCCTGCGAGAAAAAATTGCCGCCTTCCAGGCAGCCTACATCCGTTGCATTGACAGGAACGAACTGGAGAACTGGCCAGACTTCTTCCTGCCGCAATGCCAGTACACCGTCACCACCGCCGATAACCATCGCGCCGGTCTGGCCGCCGGTCTGATCTGGGCCAGTAATCGAGCCATGCTGCAAGATCGTATTTCCGCCTTGCGTCATGCCAACATCTACGAGCGGCACAGCTATCGGCACATCGTCGGCCTGCCATTCATCGTGGACAGTCAGGCTCAGACAGCCAGCAGCGAAACGCCATTCATGGTGGCACGCATCATGCATGACGGAGAGACCAGCCTGTATTGCACAGGCATCTACCATGACGTGTACAACACGAGTGCCAATACGCTGCGCTTGAAAAGCCGCATCGTGGTGTGTGACAGCAGCCGTATCGACACTCTTATGGCCATACCGCTGTGACCCAGGCTGTCGTTCGCATCGCGTTGCCTGTTGGCGATCCAAACGGCATCGGGCCGGAGATCGCTCTTAAAACCGTCGCCGCCTATGCTGGACGGGATGACGTGCAGATCACGCTGTTTGGTCCCCAGGCAGTGCTGCAACGCGCAGCCGTCCAGCTAGGGCTCACAGCCCTCCTGGACGCCAGCGCCGTCGTTCCGACCGAGGCTGGGACTAATAGTGCGTTCGTCCCAGGGCAAGTGTGCGCCGAAGCCGGCGCCGCCATGATCGTCGCTGCCAGTGTTGCCATTACGGCGACGCGACGCGGTGAGTTCGATGCGGTGGTCGCAGCTCCGCATCACGAGACAGCGGTTCACCTAGCAGGCATTCCCTTTTCAGGCTATCCCTCGCTGGTAGCGCGCGTCTGTGGCCAGTCCGAAGACGGCGTGTTCCTGTTGCTGGTCGGTGGTGGCCTGCACATTGTGCATGCAACGTTGCACGAGAGTGTGCAGCATGCCCTGGACCGGCTTAGTCCCAAGTTGGTCGAACAGGCTGCGCTGGCGGGTATGCGCGCCATGAAGCGTTTAGGCGTTGCCGCACCCCGCATTGGTCTGTTTGGTATCAACCCTCATGCTGGCGAGAATGGCCTTTTCGGCGATGCGGATGAGAGCATCACTCGACCCGCCGCCGAGCGCCTGCGTGCCGCTGGTCTGCAGGTGGACGGCCCTATCGGTGCGGATGCTTTGCTGGCCGACCGTCGCCACGACCTGTATGTCGCCATGTTGCACGACCAGGGCCATATCCCTGTCAAGCTGTTGAGTCCCAAGCAGGCCAGTGCCCTGTCTATCGGTGCCGATGTGATCCTCTCCAGTGTGGGCCATGGCTGTGCCATGGACATTGCCGGACAAGGCATCGCCGATGCCAGGGCCATGATCAATACCGTCGCGCGGCTCGCAGCCGTGCCGGCACCTCTCTGAACATTTCAATGACGCACCAGATCAAGATCGAAGGCAGCGAAGTTGCTTTTCCCTGTGAGCACGGCGAGACCGTGCTTGATGCCGCAGCACGCAACGGTATCGAATTGCCCTACTCCTGCCGCAGAGGCGTATGCGGCAATTGCCGCGGTTTGGTGCTCGAAGGTCAGCTAGTGCCTGGTACCGCTGGCGGTAGTGCCGAGGCTGGCATCCACTTCGACAACGAGCATCTTTTCTGCCACGCCCAAGCTGCCAGTGATCTGTTGATCCGCCCGCGCAGCTGGCAACGCATCGATCCCAATGCCCGAAAAATCCTGCAGGCCAAAGTCTTCCGCATGACGCAGGCTGCTAGCGATGTGACCATTTTGCAGCTGCGTTTTGCCGCCGGCCAGCGAGCCAAGTTTCAGGCAGGTCAGTATCTGCAGGTGATCCTGCCTGACGGTCAGCGCAGAGCCTTTTCTATGGCCAACGCGCCGCATGAGAGCGACGGCGTGCAACTGCATATCCGTCATGTGCCGAGTGGTCACTTCAGTGCAGGAATTTTGCCTACGCTCAAAGCTGGCGATTCACTGCAACTTGAACTGCCGCATGGCGACTTCTGGTTACGCGAAGATGGTGACCGCCCATTGATTATGGTGGCTGGGGGTACCGGTTTCGCCCCCATCAAATCCATCATCGATCACATGGTACGTAGCAAAATCAGTCGGCCCCTGGCCTTGTACTGGGGTTCGCGGCAAGTGGAAGGGCTGTACGCGCCGGAGGTGATTGCCAAATGGCAACGTACCTTGCCAGGGCTACGTTACGTACCGGTGGTCAGCGATGCCCCGGCTGATACATGGCCTGGGCGAACCGGTCTGGTTCATGAGGCTGTGCTGGCCGACCATGACGATCTGTCCAGTTACGACGTCTATGCCTGTGGAGCGCCTGCTATGGTGGCCGCGTTGAGGCGCATCTGCGTTGAGCAGAGCGGGCTTCCCGAGGCAAGATTCTTCAGTGATGCGTTTGTTAGTCAAGCACCACAGTAAGTTGCAGTTTGGGCCTTCCACGCTGCTCGAGTAAGGCCTCCTTGAAAACCTGAACAAGGTCATGGTTGGAGAGCCTAAATGCCTAAACGGAATTCTCTGCGTGCCTCTATCCAGATCGCGGTCAGAGTGAGGCTTTGGTGCTATTCGGTCGATTCAGCGCTAAATCGCGAACTCAGCAGGTGCCCATGAAGTTTTTTACGACTTTGGAATGGCATGTTGCAGGATCGTAACGCTGAAGAAGCGCATGAAACCTAGACGGGTGTTTTCGACTTTAATTGCACGAAATATCCTGTTCCTGGCTATCAAAGTCGGGAACAAAAGCCAGGCTAGTTTCAGGCGGCGAGCTAGCGACGCGGATCCAAACGACAGACCTGGGTGGCCAGTTGGCGAAATCGAGCCGCCGCCGGGCTTTCAGTCGCCGCCATGTAGGCCAGGGCCAACCCGATGGCGCCGGTTAATGGGGCATCTATCAGCGGCCGGTAGACAATTTTTTCACTCACGTAGCGCTGCATGATCGAGGGCACGAGTGCCACGCCCAGGCCGCTTTCGACCAGCGCCAGAACGGTCTGGATCTGCACCGCCTGTTGCGACACGTTGGGAAGAAATCCGGCATGCTGGCAAGCCAGCATGGCCGCACTGTGCAGGCCAGCTGCGTTATTGGCGGCATACATGATGAATGGCTGAGCGGCCAAGTCCGTCAGCTGTAGCGGCCCCTTGTCGGCCAGCGCATGACCGCGTGGCAATACGGCGATGAAAACGTCGCTCTCCAACTCGATCACAGTGGCTTTGGACGCTTGCAGCAAGGGCAGACGGATCAGTCCCACATCCAGCACGCGGTCTTCGAGTTGTTGAACGATGCTGACCGACGTGCCCTCGCGCAGAATCAACTCCACGCCGGGATATTCGGCGCGAAACTTAGGCAACAGCTGTTGCAGCATGCCGTGCGTGGCCGAGCCAACGAAGCCGATCTGAAGGGTGCCACCGGTGCCATCGAGCGCGTTCCTGGCAGCCTCCCCAAGTTGGCTGCCGTGAAACAACAGTTTGCGTGCCTCCAGCAGAACGGAACGGCCGCTCGGTGTCAGCGAAACACCGCTGGGCTCACGCGTGAACAGCTTGGTTTCCAACTCCGCTTCGAGCTTCTGGATGGAAACCGACAACGGCGGTTGTGCCATGTGCAGGCGCTCGGCTGCACGGCGGAAGTTCAGCGTTTCAGCCAGAACGACAAAGTGTCGGATGCGTCGCAGGTCCATGGTTTCGGTGGTCGGGCGTGTCGGTGAGCTTGGCACCGAGTTCATCTTTTGGATGGCCCGACAGGGTTTTGATTTAGGTATCGGAAAATTATTAATCAATATTGATATCGAATGCCATTCTTTTTAATTAACTAGGTGTTAACCCTATAAATATGCAAAACTCTGATACCAAGTCAGTATCAAAAATAGTCCAATAAATATTGGACGCATGAAATCTTGGTGGCTATCCTCAAAATAGAAATGAACAGAGGAACACGCCATGAATACTGCGTTGGGGCATCTCAAGGTACTCGACCTAACCCGTGTCCTTGCCGGTCCGTGGGCCACCCAAAACCTGGCCGACATGGGGGCCGAGGTCATCAAGATAGAGCGCCCTGAAGTCGGTGATGACACCCGCACCTGGGGGCCGCCTTTTCTGAAAGACGCGCAAGGTCGTGAGACGCGCGATTCCTCCTACTTTCTGTGCGCGAACCGCGGCAAGAAGTCAGTCACGCTGGATATAGCGACCCCAGAAGGTCAGGACATCATCCGCCAACTGGTCCGCGATGCAGACGTGCTGGTCGAGAACTACAAAGTCGGCACATTGGCCCGCTATGGCCTGGCTTATGACGATCTTCAGAAGATCAATCCGCGCTTGGTGTACTGCTCGGTCACGGGTTTTGGTCAAACCGGACCTTATGCCGCCTTGCCAGGTTATGACTATGTATTCCAGGGCATGGGGGGGCTGATGAGCATCACTGGGGTGCCTGATGGCCAGCCGGGTGCCGCCCCGATGAAAAGTGGTATCGCCATCAGTGACCTGCTCACCGGCATGTACGCCACTTCGGCCATCCTGGCCGCCATCGAGAGTCGTCATGTCACGGGCAAGGGCCAGCACATCGACATGTCGTTGCTGGACTGCATCGTCAGCATCAGTTCCTATCAGGCGCTCAACTACTTCCTGTCGGGCCAGATTCCGCAGCGCATGGGTAACGCGCACTCAAACATGGTGCCGTACCAGGTGTTCAAGTGCAAAGAAGGCGACATCATCATTGCGGTTGGTAACGACTCGCAGTACGCCGCCTTCTGCAAGGTAATTGCTCGTCCCTTGCTGGCGACCGATCCGCAGTACAGCACGGGGCCGCAGCGCAATCGCAATCGTGGAAGTCTGATTCCCTTGATTGCTGAGGCCATGCTGGCCAAGACCATGGAGGAGTGGGTGACTTTGCTGGAGGTCAGTAACGTGCCGTGCGGCCCGATCTTCAACATGAAGCAGGTCTTCGAGGATCGGCAGGTCATTCACCGTGAAATGAGACGGGACCTGCCGCACAGCGCAGGGGTCGAGGCGCCCAGCGTTGCCAACCCGATCCGCTTCTCGGAAACGCCTATTCAGTACGGCCGCTCGGCACCGTTGCTGGGAGAGCACACCCAAGAGGTACTTCAAAACTACCTCGGTCTTTCGACAGAGCGCCTGGCGGCCTTGAAGGCTCAAAAAATTGTCTGATCTGCATGACCGTTATCCATTTCATAAGGAGACAAGCATGACCCGTTTGAATCGAAGAACCGCAGCCCTGTCCATCGTGCTGACGCTTGCCGGCGCTGGGGCATCCGCTCAGCAGAAATCACCCATTCGCTTCCTGGTGCCCTATCCAGCTGGCGGTGCGGCCGACCAGATCACGCGGGTGGTCGCCAACGAGGCTGCCGCGATCATGGGCACGCCTATCGTGATCGAGAACAAGGCCGGTGCAGCCGGAATGATTGCCGGTGAGGCCGTTGCACGCGCCGAGCCGGATGGCAAAACCTTCTTTGTCGGCTCCAATGCGCCACTGGTCATCAACGCGGCGTTGTACGCCAAGATGCCTTACGACCCGGAAAAGGCTTTCACGCCTGTGGCCGGTATGGGCAAGGCACCGCTGCTGCTGGTGACCCGCAAAGAACTGAAGGCGGGCAGCGTTAGCGAGCTGATCGCACTGGGCAAGAAGGAGCCTGGCAAGCTGACCATGGGTTCGGCCAGTAGCGGCAACATCACCCATCTGGCCGGTGAATATGCTTCTTCGTTGATGGGCTTCAAGGTCACCCATGTGCCCTACACCGGCAGCGCGCCGGCCATCATGAGCATGATGGGCAACAACGTCGATATCATGTTCGATGCCCTGCCGTCCTGTCTGCAGCAGGCCAAGGCTGGCAAGATCCAGCCACTGGCCATCCTGGACAACGCCCGTTTTCCGCAGCTGCCCGATGTGCCGACACTCAAGGAGACCGGCTATCCCAACGCCGAAGCCAGTGCCTGGTTCGGCGTGGTGGCTCCTGCGCGCACGCCGCAGCCGATCATCAATGAGCTTAACAAGGCCATCAACGAAGCCTTGAAGAAGCCGGAAATTGTCGAGAAGCTGCGCGGTATCGGTGCTCAGTCGATGCCCGGTTCACCGGAGGTGTTTGCCAAGTTCATTGCGGATGAACGCGCGCGCTGGATTCCTCTGGCGAAGTCTCTGGGTGTGAAGGCGGACTAAGCCATGCAGCACAGTTTCGACTCGATTGCCGCGCTCAAGGCCTTTGTCGGCCAACCGCCAGTCAGCGGCGACCCGATCCTGGTTGACCAGGCCACGATCAACACCTTCGCAGAAGTCACGCATGACAAGCAATGGATCCATACCGATCCCGAGCGCGCAGCCGTCGAATCGCCTTTCAAAACGACGATTGCACACGGGCTGCTGACCCTGTCCTTGCTGACCGGCTGGTACCACCGCTGCTTCTCATTCCCGAACCGCAAGATGGCCTTGAACTACGGCTTTGACAAGGTTCGCTTCACAGGGCCGGTACCTAGCGGCGTGCGTCTGGTGGGCAGCTTCGTGCTGGAACGCGTGGACGATCTGAGTGAGAACGAGGCGCGCTGTATCTGGCATGTCGAGGTCAAGGTGGAAGGCGCCCATAAACCGGTTCTGGTGGCCACTTGGATCATGCAGATTCGATACTGAGCCTGCGCGCAAGGAAACAATATGAGTGTTCTCGACATCAGGCGTCATGGTGCAACGGCCGTTCTCAGCATGAATCGGCCGGAACAGCGTAATGCGCTGGACCTCGCTTTGCGCGAGGCCTTCTCGGCAGCTGTGGCCGAGGTGCGCGATGACGATCATGTGCGTGCGGTCGTCATCACGGGTTCAGGCGGACATTTTTGCGCCGGTGGCGACGTCAAGACTATTGCCGCGCAGCAAGGGCAAAAGCGCGACATCTTTGAAGGGCGGGAGCGCATCCGAAAGATTCACCGCTGGCTCGATGAGCTGATTGACCTTGAGAAGCCGGTGATCGCCGCTGTGGACGGGGTGGCTTTTGGTGCCGGCATGTCGCTGGCGCTGTGCGCTGACTTCGTTCTGGCCTCCCCTAGGGCGAAGTTCTGCTGTGTGTATGCGCGACTCGGTTATGTGCCTGACATGGGGGCCATGTACATGCTGCCCCGAGCCATTGGACTGGCGCGCGCCAAGGATCTGGTTTTCAGCGGCCGTGTGGTGGACGCGCAGGAGGCGAAGGATATCGGGTTGGTGCAGTCCATTTGTGAAGAGGATGTCCTGCAGGCGGCGTTGGAATTTGCCAAGCGTTTTCACTCGGCACCCACGCAGGCTCTGGGGATTGCCAAGAACGTGATGAACCACGCTTTCGAATCCGATCGCCGTACGGTCTACGACCTGGAGGCGATGGCACAGGCGATGTGCCGTGAAACTGATTTTCACGCCGAGGCCACCCGACGTTTTATCGCCAAGGAGGTACCCCTGTACCAGTGGCCCGAACGCGAATAAAGAATCAATGAAGAGGTTGAAGGTAAATCCGAATGACAGACATCCGCCCGGAACAAGCGTACTTTGCACATTTGGCGCAAGGCAAATTCATGTTGCAACGTTCGAGTTCGAGCGGCAGATTTTTCTTTTATCCGCGCGTGGCAGAGCCCCGTACCGGTGCGCAAGACCTGGAATGGGTTGAAGCCAGCGGACGCGGTACGGTTTATGCGACGACCGTGGTACGCGTCAAACCGCCACAGCCGCCCTACAACGTGGTACTGGTCGACCTGGAGGAAGGGCCCCGCATCATGAGTCGTGTCGAAGGCATAGCCCCCGAACTGGTTCGCATCGGCATGAAGGTCAAGGCCAGAATCGGCACGCAAGACGAGAAGTCCATTTTGCTGTTCGATGTGGCAGATGATGAGGAGGCGGTGGCATGACGCGCGATCGATTCCCACGCGGCAAGTCAGCGATCGTTGGCGCTGCCACCTACGGTATGGGCGAGGCGCCTGGCATGAGTTCCATGGATCTGGCGGTCTCGGCCAGCGTCAAGGCATTGAGCCAGGTCGGCCTCAAGCCTTCCGAGGTCGATGGACTGTTCATCGGCTTGCCCGATGACTTTCTTTCCGGTCTGACTTTTGCAGAATACCTTGGCATCCAGCCGCGTATCACTGAAAACAACCGCACCGGCGGCTCCGCATTTCTGACCCATGCCATGTGGGCGGCACTGGCAATTGAAAGCGGCCAGTGCGATGTGGCGCTGATTGCCTATGGCAGCAATCAGCGCACTGCCTCGGGCGGCCTGGTCAGCGCCATGCGACCCTCGTCCTATGAGGCGCCTTACAAGCTGAGCCGTCCGGTTGGTGCCTATGCGCTGGCCACATCGCGTTACATGCATGAGTACGGTCTCAAGCGTGAGCAGCTGGGAGAGGTTGCCCTTGCTGCACGCCAGTGGGCGCAGCTCAATCCGGATGCCTTCATGCGTGACCCTTTGTCGATGGAGGATTACCTGAAGTCGCGCATGGTCAGTGATCCGATTTGTGTGCGCGACTGCTGTCTGGTGACGGATGGTGCTGCAGCGGTGGTGATGGTCAGCGCGAGGCGGGCGAAGGACTTGGTTGCGCGACCTGTCTATCTGCTCGGCGCTGCAGCTGCTACTGACCATCGCGATATCACATCGATGCCCGACCTGACGACAACGGCAGCCGTGCACTCCGGCGCGCGTGCTTTTGCGCAGGCTGGCGTCAAGCCATCAGATATCGATGTCGTCGAGCTGTACGACGCCTTCACCATCAACACACTGTTGTTCCTGGAGGACCTGGGTTTCTGCAAGAAAGGTGAAGGCGGTGCCTTTGTCGAAGGTGGGCGTATTGCGCCGGGGGGGCAACTGGCGGTCAATACCAACGGCGGCGGTCTGTCCTGTGTACACCCCGGCATGTACGGCTTGTTCACCATGGTCGAAGCCACGCAGCAGCTCATGGGTCTGGCCGGTCAACGGCAGGTGCAGGACGCGAAATTGGCATTGGCCCACGGTAACGGAGGTGAGCTCTCAAGCCAGGCCACATTGGTGCTGGGCATCGAAGAAACACTTTGAGAAAACGATCATGACTGAAACCTCTTTTCCTCTGAACAATAAAAACATCATCGTCACCGGTGCGGCCCAAGGCATTGGTCGAGCCATTTCCGAGCTTGCGCTGAAACAGGGCGCTACCGTCACGGCGGTGGATCTCAATGCCGGCGCGCTCGAGGCGTTTCGTGATGAAGCCGGTCATGACCGCGTCTTGCCTATGGTCGGCAGCGTGGCCGATGCTGGATTGGCCCTGCGCACAATCGATGCGGCCGTCGAAAAATTCGGCGCACTGCATGGCCTGGTTAACAACGCAGGCGTCACACGGCCGGCCATGATCGAGAAGATGAAGCTGGAGGAGTGGCAGCAGGTGATCGACGTGCACCTGAGCGGTTCGTTCTATTTTCTGCAAGCTGTCGGCCGGCACATGCTGGCGCGTCACCGTGCAGGTGACCAGGCGCCCGGCTCCATCATCAACATCTCCTCGGATGCGGGGCGCCGCGGCACCATAGGCCAGATCAACTATGGCGCTGCCAAGGCGGGCCTATTGGGCGTGACCATGTGTGCGGCACGCGAGTGGGCGAAGTATGGCGTACGGGTGAACACTGTCGGCTTCGGTGTGGTGGAGACGCCCATGACCGAAACGATCCGCAGTGAGAAATTCGCCGACACCTACCTGGCCCAGATTCCGCTGGGCCGCTGGGCGGAGACTGGTGAGGTCGCTCGTCCCGTGTGCTTCCTGCTGTCCGATGCAGCGTCCTACATCACGGGCCAGCACCTGTCGGTCAACGGTGGCTACACCATTGGGCTGTAAGAGCCGAGCATGCATTCTGATCTGAAACGAGGGTCCAAGCTATGAAGCCGTTGCAAGGACTGCGCGTGCTCGACCTGTCGACTGTGATCTTTGGTCCGCTTGCCAGCCAGGTGCTGGCCGATTACGGTGCTGAGGTGATCAAGATCGAGCCGCCGGAAGGTGACTCCACGCGCCATACCGGTCCGTCGCGCGAAGACGGCATGGCCGCCATCTTTCTTGGTGCCAACCGCAACAAGAAGAGTGTGGCGCTGGACCTGAAGCAGCCGGGTGGTCGCGATGCCTTGCAGGCACTGGTGGAGACCGCCGATGTTTTCATGCACAGCATGCGGCCGCAGAAGCTGGCTGCACTGGACATCGACCCTGAAACCTTGCGGACACGTTATCCCCGGCTCGTTTATGCCAGCTTGCTCGGCTTCCTGCCGGGGCCGTACCAGGGACGTCCTGCATACGATGACGTGATCCAGGGCATGTCCGGTTTGGCCGATTTGATGGCCAAGCAGACGGGCGAGACCCGCTACCTGCCGACGATTGCCGCCGACAAGACTTGCGCCCATGTTGCGGCGCACGCCATCCTGGCGGCCTTGTGGCAGCGCGAGAAGAGTGGGCAGGGCGCGCTGGTCGAGATCCCGATGTTCGAGTCCATGGTGGGCTTCAATCTGGTCGAGCATTTCTATGGGCAGCATTTTGATCCGCCACTCGCACCACCTGGCTATCCCAGGGTGCTGGCGCCTTGGCGTCGGCCCTACCGCACCACGGATGGCCATGTGGCCATGATGCCTTATACCGATGTGCACTGGCAGCGCTTCTTCCAGTCCCTGGGCCAGCCTGAGCTGGCCTCGGATCCGCGCTTTTCCGATATTGGGCAACGGACTCGGCATATTGCGGAGTTGCTGCAGTTGGTCTCCGGCTTTGTAGAGCGAGAGTGCACGGCTTACTGGCTCGACCTCTGCGAGCGGCTGGAAATTCCGGCGGCACCGGTGCGACGACTCGACGATCTGATGCAGGACCCGCATCTCGTCGCCACCGGCTATTTTCAGACCCTCCAAGACCCGGCGATGGGGCCTGTGCGTTTCCCTGGCATTCCGGTGAAATTCGAAGGGCAGCAATTGCCGGTAGCCATGCCCCCGCGGCTCGGCCAGCACACGTGCGAATTGTTGCAAGCCGCCGGTGTCCAACCCAACGAGATGCAACAGTTGTTGGTCAGCGGCGCCGCCGTGGCCAGTACAAGCACCAACCCAGAAGGAGAGCCCGCCGCATGAGCCATATTCCCTCAAACGCCACTTCAACACATGTTCCAGGGGTGGATCATTCGCTGCCGCAACTTGGGCGAGGTTATGTCTGGCAGGACCTGCAGGTGGGGCAGCGCATGCGTACCTTCCGGCGCACGGTGACAGAGACCGACCTGGTCAATTTCATCGGTGTGACCGGCATGCTGGAGGCGATCTTCATCGAGGATGGCTACGAGGGTGGGGCGATCGAAGGCCGGCCGGTACCGGCGGCCTTGACCTATACGCTGATCGAAGGTTTTATTTTGCAGACCATGATCCAGGGCACCGGCCTGGCCATGCTGGAGCTGTATCAGAAAATCTTGGCCCCTGTCGTCGTGGGCGACACCATTGAGGCCGTGATCGAAGTCACCGAGATTCGGCCCACGTCCCGCAAGGCGCGCGCGGTGGTGACTTCGCGCATTGACGTTTTCAACCAGCGTGGCGCCATGGTCATGAGTTACACGGCGATCCGCCTGCTGGCCGGCCGCGAGTCGGTCTGACAGTTATCTTTCCCCCATCAACCAATAAGGAGACAACCATGGGATACAACAGCATCTTGAAGAGCGGTCGACTGGACCGGCGCCTCTTTCTCAGCCTGGTCGTGGGAAGTGCGTTTTTATCCATCCCGGCTGCCTGGGCGCAGAACTTTCCTGCCAAGCCCATCACGATGGTGGTGCCCTTTCCTCCGGGCGGCCCCACTGATCTGGTCGCGCGTGTGCTGGCGCAGAAGATGGCCGAGCAGATGGGGCAGTCCATCGTGATCGACAACAAGCCTGGCGCCAATGGGAACATCGCTGCCGTAGCGGTCAGCAAGGCGCCAGCGGACGGTTATACCGTGCTTTACAACACCTCTTCGATCACGCTCAGCCCAGCGCTTTACAAGAACCTGAGTTATGACGTGCAACGCAACCTTGCGCCTGTGGCGCTCACTGCGGTGGTGCCGCTGGCCTTGGTTGTCAACGCATCACTCCCTGTCAACAATGTGCGGGAATTCGTTGCGTATGCCAAGGCCAACGCCGGCAAGCTGTCCTACGGCTCGGCCGGCAATGGCAATGTGACGCACTTGGCGGCCTACCAGCTTGTGAGCAGCCAAGGTCTCGATGCAACCCACGTGCCCTATCGTGGCAGCGCACCCGCTGACGTGGACCTGGTGGCGGGCCAGATCCAGTTCATGACAGACACGATCAATTCGGTCATGCCTTTTGTCAAAGACAAACGCCTGAAGCTGCTGGCCGTGACGACTTCCAAACGCATGTCGCTGTTCCCCGATGCACCGACGCTCGACGAAACGATCATGCCCGGATTCGAGGCCGGTGCATGGCAGGGAATGATGGTGCCGGCCGGCACACCGGCTGCGGTGGTGCAAAAGCTCAACAGTGAAGTCATCAAGGCACTTAACAGCAGCCAAGTAAAGGAAAAACTCGCTGTGCAAGGTGCCGAACCGCTGGGCTCGACGCCGGAGGCCTACGGTGCCTACATCAAGCGCGAACTGGCGCGCTGGGCCGCAGTTGTCAAGGCTACTGGCGTCACGCTGGAATAAGCCGTTCACCCGTGTTCACATTCCACTAGGAGACTCTGCATGTCATTTCGCCGTCAAGTCCTGAATACGCTAGTCACGACCGGCTTGCTCGCCGCATCGGGTCTGCTGCCTGTCACGCAGGCACTGGCCCAGGAATTCCCGTCGCGTCCGATCCGCTTTGTCGTCCCCTTCCCGCCAGGCAGCGGTACAGACACCTCGGCACGCTACTTCGCCAGGAAACTGACGGAGATGGTGGGGCAACCCGTCGTCGTGGACAACAAGCCGGGCGCCAATGGTTTCATTGCCGTGCGCGCCGTGCAGAGTGCCCCGGCGGATGGCTATACCGTGTTCATCGGCAGCAACTCGACCTTGGCCGTGAATGTGGCCTTGTTCAAGAACCTGCCGTACGACCCGGTGGCTGATCTGGCACCGCTGACCATGCTGATGCGCTCACCGGCCCTGCTGATCGTGCCGGGCAATTCCGGTCCTCGCACCTTGTCCGATCTTGTGGCAGATGCACGTGCCAAGCCTGGGCAGTTGAATTTCGGTGCCGGTTCAGCAGGCTACCAGTTGATGGCTGAGGCGTTCAATGATGCTGCTCGCGTCCAGACCGTGCATGTCCCGTTCAAGGGCGCCAGCGAAGCTGTCACTGCGGTTTCGGCCGGCACCGTGCACTTTGCCTTTGCCGAGATGACGAGTGCCCAGGAATTGGTCAGGTCCGGCAAGTTGCGAGCCATGGCCGTGGCATCGGAGCGGCGTGTGCCTTCGTTGTCCTCGGTGCCGACCACCACGGAAGCAGGTTTGCCCGGATTTACCGCCTATACCTGGGTGGCTGCCATGGTGCCGGTGAAAACACCCAAGGCGGAGACGGACAAGCTTGCCAGCCTGATGACGGCCATTGAGCGCATGCCGGAGACGCGCGAGTTCTACGAGCGGATTGGTGCCGAGGTGATGAACGGCGGCCCCGAGGAAATGAGGGCGTTCCAGAATTCCGAAATCCAGTTGTGGAAGCGGATTGCAGCCAAGGCCAAGGTTGAGCAGCAATGACGGGATTGGGCGACATGGGGAAGGCGTCGCTCCACGGCGCACTTTCAAAGATCAGGGTGCTGGACCTTTCCCGCGTGTTGGCCGGACCCTGGGCGGCGCAGACACTTGGGGATCTTGGTGCCGAGATCATCAAGGTCGAGCGACCGGGTGCCGGTGATGACACGCGTACCTGGGGGCCCCCTTTTCTGAAGGGGCGTGATGGCGAGCCGACCCGTGACGCGGCCTATTACCTTTGTACCAACCGCAACAAGAAATCCATCGCCGTTGATTTGGCTTCACTGCAGGGCCAGGCATTGGTCCGGGAGCTTGCGACCCATTGCGACGTGCTGATAGAAAACTTCAAGGTGGGAAGTCTGAAGCAGTACGGTCTTGACTATGACGCATTGAAGCAGGTCAATCCAGGGCTTGTGTATTGCTCGATCACGGGCTTCGGCCAGACGGGGCCTTATGCACACAGGGCGGGGTATGACTTCCTGATCCAAGGCATGGGCGGCCTGATGAGCATCACTGGGCGGCCCGATGGAGAGCAAGGCGAAGGTCCGATGAAGGTTGGTGTGGCGTTGACCGACATTCTGACCGGCCTCTATGCCAGCACCAGCATTCTTGCTGCGCTGCAGGCACGTGAGGTGACGGGGGAAGGTCAGCACATTGATCTGGCCTTGCTGGACGTGGGCGTGGCCTGCCTTGCCAACCAGTCCATGAATTACCTCTACAGCGGCGTTGCACCGCGGCGCATGGGCAATGCACACCCGAACACAGTGCCTTACCAGGATTTCCCGACAGCAGATGGTTACATGATTCTGGCCATCGGAAACGACGGTCAGTTCGCGCGTTTTTGCGAAACTGCCGGTCATGATGAATTGGCGGGAGACCCGCGGTTTTCCACCAACATGGGGCGCGTTCAGAACCGGAGCATATTGGTTGAAGCCCTGAGAAATATCACGATTGAACGTTCCACGCGCGAATGGGTGGCGCTGCTGGAGGGGGCTGGTGTTCCTTGTGGTCCGATCAACACGATCGCCGATGTGTTTGACGACCCGCAGGTGCAGGCTCGCGGCATGCAGATCCAGATGAACCATGCGGTAGCTGACGACATCAAACTGGTCGGCAGCCCGATCCGGATGTCCGGAACGCCGGTGCAGTACCGCAACGCACCGCCCTTGCTTGGCGAACATACGCGCGAAGTATTGGCAGACGTGCTGAAGATGCCGGAAGAAACGATGAATGAGCTATTTGAACAAGGGGTGTTGGGATGAGTCAGCTTGATTCGCTGGATCCGGAGGCGATACCGGTTGAGGACGAGGCCTTGCGCAGCGAGGTGAGGGCTTTCCTGAGCGAGGCCATGCATCAGGTGCCGGCCCATGTGCGTGCCAGGTCCTGGTCCGGCTACAACCCGGAATTCAGCCGTGAGTTGGGACGTCGCGGCTGGCTGGGCATGACCTTGCCCAAGGCCTACGGCGGCGGGGGGCGTAGTGCGTACGCACGTTATGTGCTTGTCGAGGAATTCCTCAACTTTGGTGCCCCTGTGGGATCACACTGGATCGCAGACCGACAAAGTGGGCCGCTGATCCTCAAGTACGGCACAGAGGCCCAAAAACAGTTCTACCTGCCTCCGATCTGCCGGGGCGAGTCTTACTTCTGCATCGGCATGAGCGAGCCGGGTTCCGGTTCTGACCTGGCCAGTGTTCGTTCGCGCGCGGTGAAAAACGATCGTGGTTGGGTCCTCAATGGGCAGAAGATCTGGACGACCAATGCACAGCACTGCCAGTACATGATCGCCCTGGTTCGCACCAGCGGTGAGCCGCAGGACCGGCACAAGGGGTTGTCGCAGGTGATCGTGGATTTGTCATTGCCTGGCGTGACGGTTCGCCCGATCACCGACTTGTCCGGCGACAGCCATTTCTGCGAAGTATTCTTTGACAACGTACAGCTGGCCGAAGATGCCTTGATCGGCGCGGAAGGCATGGGATGGGAGCAGGTGACGGCTGAGCTGGCCTTCGAACGCAGCGGCCCGGAACGGCTCTACTCGAGCATTGTGCTGTTCGACGAATGGCTGGCGTATGTGCGCACGCCGGCTGGGCGGACGCCGCAGGCCCAGCGCCTGGCGGGCAAGATCATCAGTCAACTCGCGCCGTTGCGTGCCATGTCCATCTCGATCACCGAGAAGCTGACCCGCGGTGAGAGCCCGGTCGTGGAGGCGGCGCTTGTCAAGGACCTGGGCACCGGTGTGGAGCAACTGATCCCGGCGCTTATTGCCGATGACCTGTTTTCCCGCGAGAAGGCAGATATTCCGCTGGAGCTGCTCAACACACTCAATTACGTGACGCAGGTCGCCCCCAGTTTCTCGTTGCGGGGCGGAACCCGCGACATCCTGCGCGGCATGATTGCGCGCGGTTTGGGCCTGCGCTGAACAGAGGGAAAAACAATGGATGATCTTTTTTCTGATGCGGTGCGTCAGTTGCTGGCTGACCAGTGCACGCCTCAGGTGGTCCGGTCGATAGAAGCCGGTGCATCGCCTGTGGACCTGTGGAGCCACCTTGAAGACGCTGGTTTTCTTGACGCGCTGGTGCCGGAGTCGCTTGATGGTGCGGGACTTTCCTTGCGTGATGTCTATCCTGTGCTGGAGCTGTGCGGTACCTTCGCGGTGCCGGTTCCCTTTGGTGAAACCCTGCTGGCCCGTGCCCTGGTCTCCGAATCCGGCGCCAGGGCCCCAGGAGGTCCCATCAGCTTTGGTGATGGGCAGATCGACGCAGAAGGGTGCTTGCGTTGCAGTGCGGTACGCAGTGGCAAGGTTTGCGACTGGGTTCTGGTCAGCCATGAAGGGAAGTGCCGTCTTCTGCCTGTGGCATCCGCTCGCGTGGCGGCGGATGCATTTTGTCTGGACGCCACCTTGATATGGCCCCTGCAGGTCTGGAAAGAGGCGATGCAAGTTCCCGTCAAGGTCGAGTTGAGGTATGTCCAGGCGGCTCTCTACGCCGCCATGACGGCCGGCGCCCTGATGCATGTCTTCAATTGCACCTTGCAATACGCCAACGACAGGCAACAGTTTGGCAAGCCGATCGGCAAATTCCAGGCAATCCAGCATCAACTCAGCGTGATGTCAGAGCACGCCTTTGCGGCACGGATGGCGGCACAACTGGGTCTGAGCTCGGAGGGGCTGAACATCGACCGGTTGCGTGTGGCCATTGCCAAGGCACGCACCAGCGAGGCAGCACTTGAGGTGGCCGCACTCAGTCATTCCATTCATGGCGCCATTGGCTTCACGGTCGAGTTCGATCTGCAACTCTTTACCCGAAGGCTTCATCTATGGCGCCAGGCTGCGGGGTCCGAGTCATACTGGCACGACGTGGTCGGTGCGGCCTTGCTCGACAGCGCATCAGGCATGTCGCTGAATCTGATTCGAACGGCCACGGACATGGCCATCTCTTGATCCTGTCTGAACAGAACGCACGATGACAACATTTTTGAAAAGCACGCGTGAAGGCTCGATTCTCACGCTCACCATGAGCCAGCCTGAGACGCGTAATGCACTGACTGGCAACACGGCAGTCGAGGAGTTTGTTCAAGCTTGCGACGCGGTCCGCCAGGATGCCTCCATCCGGGTGGTGATTCTTACCGCGGAAGGTCCGGTTTTCAGCTCCGGAGGCAATGTCAAGGACATGCTGCGGTATCAGACCGAGAAGCTGCTGCCCGATACGATATGCGAGGAATACCGCAATGGTATTCAGCGCTTGCCAAAGGCGCTCTACAACCTGGATGTTCCCATCATTGCGGCGATCAATGGTCCCGCCATTGGCGCGGGGCTGGACCTGACATGCATGTGCGATATCCGCATTGCATCGGCTAAGGCCATCTTTGCAGAGAGCTTCGTCAAGGTTGGCATCGTTCCGGGAGACGGTGGTGCCTGGTTGTTGCCCCGTGCGGTAGGGATGTCCAAAGCCTCGGAGATGGCCTTCACCGGCGAGGCCTTGAATGCCGAACAAGCGCTTGCCTGTGGGTTGGTATCTCGTGTCGTGGCACATGAGGCATTGTTCGATGAAGCCATGATGCTGGCCAGGAAGATCGCGGCCAATCCAGGCAGTGTCCTGCGCATGACCAAACGCCTGCTGCGCGAAGGCGAGCGCAGCTCACTCGAATCCCTGCTGGAGCTGTCGGCGGGTTACCAGGCTATCGCACACATGACCTCCGATCACCATGAGGCGGTGAATGCTTTCGTGGAAAAGAGGGCGCCTAAATTTTCCACCTGACAATTGCAGCGTCGCAACCAATTCCGGTTCCGCTGTGGAGAGATCGGCGCCCAGGTTGTAGTCGGCACATGCCATGTGCACGTCTGTAACTTCCCATTTACTTTCTCACAAAGCCGACACTCGTAACTGAGTTGACCGAAAATAGAGGTTCTGTCGATTACGGCCGCGAACAAGTCAAAAAGCCAGGCCTCTGATCGACCGGTTCATCCGCACCCTGGAGCGGCCGGTCAAGCCAGTTTCCGGACCGCCGGATCGGGAGTCGGGTGAGCCGCATAGACTGCCACCTTTTGACCGAGAATCGAAGCATGAGCACACCCCAACGCATCACCATCATCGGTGCCGGCTTCGGCGCCCTGTCCACCGTGCGAGAGATCCGGCGGCGCGACAAGACAGTGGACATCACCCTGATCTCGCCGCGTGCTGAACTGCACTACCTGCCGGGCATCATCTGGATCCCTTGCGGTCTGCGCACGCGCGAGCAACTGGTGGTGCCGCTCGTCAATTTCTTCGCACGCATGAAGGTGCGCCATCTGGCCGCCGAGGTGACCGGTCTGCGCGAAGGCGGCCGCCTGGTGGACACCACTGCGGGCGAGGTGCCGAACGACGCGCTGGTGATTGCCAGTGGCGGTCGCTTCATCAAGAAGCTGCCGGGAATCGAGCACGCTATCACACCGTGTGAGGGCATTGCCGCGGCGGAACGGATCCGCGACCGTCTGCGGTCCATGCCGGGCGGCACCATTGCCGTCGGCTTCGCGGGCAATCCGAACGAGCCAAGTGCGGTGCGCGGCGGGCCGATGTTCGAATTCCTCTTTGGCATTGACGAGCAACTCAAGCGCGAGGGGCGCCGCGACAAGTTCGAACTGGTGTTCTTCAACCCGGCCAAGGAACCGGGCAACCGCCTCGGCCCCAAGGCCGTGCAGCATCTGCTGGACGAGATGGCCCGGCGCAACATTCGCACCCACCTGGGCCACAAGATGGTGCGCTTCGAGTCGGACAAAGTGGTCACCGAAGGCGGGGAGTTTGCCGCCGACCTGATTCTCTTCATGCCTGGCATGACCGGCAACCTGTGGTTTGACCAGACCGCGCTGGCGCGTTCACCCGGCGGCCTGCTCAAGGCGGACGCGCAATGCCGCGTCGAGGGGACGCAGCATGTCTATGTGGTGGGTGATTCGGGCAGCTTCCCCGGGCCTGACTGGATGCCCAAACAAGCGCACATGGCCGACCTGCAGGCCGCTGCTGCTGCGCAAAACCTGCTGGCCGGCCTGCGTGGCCAGACGCCGGACGCCATGTTCAAGGTGGAGCTCATCTGCATCATCGATGCCATCGACCACGGCACGCTGGTGTGGCGTACACCCGAACGCAACTTCATCTTGCCACCGGCCCGTTTGTTCCACTGGGCCAAGCGCTGGTTTGAAGGCGTTTACCTGAGGAAGTATCGGTGAGTTCCCACTGCTTCCCTTTCCTGCGGTGAAGCGCGCAGCGTGCCGGTGAATGAAAGTCGTAAACAGTGATCAAAGTTGTAAACAAAGGCCGGGCATCCTTGCTGGGCGTCGGCGTGTCGGCGGATTTCTGAGGGACGGATGCTGAGTCGTGCACAAGCCGGCCAGCCCGATGGTGGGGAAAAATGTGGACTGGCGATCCGTCTCAGTGGCTTGATGTTGGCCAGTGTCTGTTGATGCCGTGCCTGCGCAAGTGTTGTGCACGCCGTCGGTTTTCTGATAGGGTATTCACTCGTAAGAGTACAAAATCCGCGCCTTGTCGCGGTATTCGCGGCTCACACCACAGCAAGGCATGTACGAATGACCCAGGAAATCAGCTTTAAGGACTTCATCGCCTCCGCCATCCACGACATGAAAAACTCGTTGATGATGCAAACCACCTTGCTTGAGGAGATTGCCGCCAAGTGCAAGGACAACGGTCCCCCTGGCGTTGAAACCGACCTGGCCAGTGCAGTCTTCGAGGCCAAGCGCATGAATTCCGACCTGATCCAGCTGCTGGGCGTCTACAAGTTCGACGAGGATATCTACCCGCTGGACATCGACGAGAACGGCGTGGCCGACGTGATCGAGGAGGCTGTGGCCCAGAACCGGTCCAGTCTGGACCGTAAAGGCCTGTCCATCACGGTCGATTGCGCCCCGGACCTGCTTTGGTATCTGGATCGGGATCTGGTCTCGGGCATCCTGCTCAATGCCCTCAACAATGCCTACAACTACACCAAAGATCAGATCCTGATCACGGCGAACGTGGTGGACGGCCAGCTGATGTTGCGTGTAGAGGACAACGGTCGGGGTTACCCGGAGCGCATGCTCAAGGAGAACGGGGTCGATGCCGACAAGAGCATCAGCTTCACCAGCGGCAGCACGGGGCTGGGCTTTCACTTTGCCTCCCGTGCCGCCATGCTGCATACCAACGGGGCCAAGAAAGGCTCCCTGTATATCGAAAACGGCGGCACCTTGGGTGGTGGCTGTTTTGTTGTGAGGCTCCCGTAATCCGTATGGCTTCAATATTTACCGAAAACGCTTCCAAGCTCCACCTCTACCTCAAGGAGGCGCGCATCCTTGTCGTCGATGACTTTCAGGGCATGCGCACCATGCTCAGAAACATCCTCAAGGACGCTGGCGGCGTCAACATCGATACAGCGGCCAACGCCAAGGAAGCATTGGCCCTGCTCAAGGCCAGCAGCTACGACATCATCCTGTGCGACTTCAATCTTGGCGTCGGCCAGAACGGGCAGCAGCTGCTCGAAGAAGCCCGGATGCGCAGCTACATCGGGCCGGGCACCATCTGGATCATCGTCACGGCTGAAAAGACGAACGACCTGGTCATGGGGGCTGCCGAGTCCAAGCCGGATGGCTACATCCTCAAGCCGATCAATTTGCAGACGCTGGAATCTCGTCTTGAGAAGCTTCTGGAGAAGAAGAGGGCGATGGGCGGCATCGAGGCGGCTGTCAAGACCAGGAACTACCTTCGAGTGATCGAGGCGTGCGACAAGTTACGCAGTTCCAAGCCGGCCAATCTGCAGGATATTCTTCGCATCAAGAGCGAAGCCTTGATGACGCTCGGCAGGTATGAGGAAGCGGCCCAGCTGTTCGAGGCTGTGCTGACCATTCGCGACGTGTCGTGGGCCAAGACGGGGCTGGGCAAGGTCAGCTTCCACCAGAAGGACTACGACCATGCCGCGAGCATTTTCCGGGAGGTGCTGGCCGCCAACCGGCTCTACATGGAGGCCTCGGACTGGCTGGTCAAGACAATGCAAGCCATCGGGGACACCGAGCAGGCGCTGAAGGTCCTGCAGGAAGCGGTCGAGGTTTCACCCAACTCGGCCAACCGCCAGAAGGTACTGGGTGAGACGGCCTACGTCACCGGGGATCTCGACCTGGCACAAACGGCTTTCGAGAAGACGATACGCATCAGCGAGTTTTCGCCCGCCAAAAGCCCGGACGTGTTTGCCGGGCTGGCCAAGGTATTTACCGACAAGAAGGAACCGTCGAAGGCACTCAACACCCTGGGGCAGTGCCGGCGCGAGTTCAAGGACAACCCGGAAGCGCTTCTTTATGCGTCGATCGCCGAGAGCGTGGTCCACCAGTCGGTGGGTGATGGCGCCAAGGCGAAAGCCGCCATGCAGCAGGCGCTGCAAGCGAAGGCGTCCATGGACGGCGTGCTCCCCACGGACCTGTCGCTGGAAATGGCAAACGCCTTGTTCAAGCTGGGTGACAAGGAGGCCGCCAGCCAGCTGCTGGGGGAGGTCGTGAAGAACAACCACGACCGCCCCGGTGTTGCCGCCAAGGTGCAAACGCTCTTCGAGGCGGCAGAGATGGGCGACGAAGGGCGCGAGCTCATTGCCAAGTCCAAGGAGGATGTCGTCAACATCAACAATCAGGGCGTTCTGCTCGCCCGTGAAGAAAAGATCGACGATGCGATTGCGCTGCTGCGTCAGGCGGCGATCGATATGCCGAACAGTGAAACGGTGCTGATGAACCTGTGCGGCACGCTGATTGCCAAAATGCAGAAGGATGGCCGCGATGGCGATCTGTTGCTGGAGGTGCAGGAGATGCTCTTCAGGGTCAACACCATCAACCCGGACAACAAGAAGCAGCACGAGTACGCGGCCGCGATTGCGGCACTCGCACCATCAGGTGCTTGATCCGGGCCGAAGAGCGCACCGGCCGGCCAGGCGCCGGACGGGGCAGCTGATTGGGCGGTTCGCATGGCCAGCGGAGCCGTCGCCCCTTCATTCTGCTTTCGTGCTTGCAATGTTGATGTCTCAGGCCTATAACCTCACTGCAGGCCATGGCGCCGGTCGGGGTCTTGGCCATGCTGCCCATGCAACGATGCACCGCCTGCGTGACCGATGCCGTTGTGGGGCTCTTTCAGGATGGGAGTTCATCCACCGGTGAGGAGAAGCGGTTGTACAAGCATCTTTTGCTGCCGACAGATGGTTCGCTGCTTTCCGAGGTGGCCGTGCGCCACTGCATGCAGTTCGCGCGTGACGCCGGCGCCAAGGTCACCGGTTTTTATGCCATGCCTGAATTCCAGGTCCTGACCTACAAGGCGGAGATGCTGGAGGACACCCGGGAAGAATTTGAAAAACATGCGCGTGCGCAAGCGGAAAAAATTCTGAGCTTTGTCAAGGAAAGCGCCCAGGCGCAAGGCGTGGCGTGCGACACGACCACCAGCACGGCGGATCATCCGTGGGCAGCCATCATTCAGACCGCACGCGAGCACGGTTGCGACCTGATTTTCATGGCCTCGCACGGACGTGGGGGCTTGGCGGGCCTTTTGCTTGGCAGCGAGACGCAGAAAGTGCTGACGCACAGCAAGATTCCTGTGCTGGTCCACCGCTGAAAAGGCCTCTACAGATGCCCAGGCCCTGGGCGGGTTCTGAGTTCCTTGCTGGGGCGTAGCGTGACACTTGCTGTGCCGATCGTGCGACGGTTGCTTGACTCGCGGGAATGGGCTGCAGCCGGCCAGCATCAAATGTCCGGGCCCAGTTCGGGCGGCAGTACAGCGCTCCAGTCCACCGGATGGCTTGTGTCGACCCGGATGGCGCAGGCCAACTCGTCGGCCTCCAGGGGCTCGCGCTTTGTCAGTTGGGCTTCCAGCACCGCCACATCCGCTTCCGAAGGGTCCATGCCGGATGCGGCACGCCGCAGAACGCGCTCGCGCAAGACGTCGACGGGGGCCTCCATTGCCAGAATGCGGCACGGCACGCCCAGCGCCTGTGTCACTGCCATGAAACGCTTGCGCTGGCTGCGCAGCAGGCAGGTGGCGTCCACCAGCACCGGCAAACCGGCCAGCAACACGTCGCGTGCCAACGCTTCCAGGCGTTCGTAGGTCAGGCGGCTGGCATCCTGGGTATAGATGCCGCCCGGCACCAAACCCTCGCTGCGCGCCTGCGAAGGCAAACCGAACAGGCGCTTGCGTTCAACGTCGGCTTTGATGCGCACAATGCCATGTGCCTCGATCAATGCCTGGGTCTGGCTGCTTTTGCCCGATCCCGAGACGCCCGTGACGAGCCACAGGGCCAAGGCACGCGGCCGCAGCAACTGCGCCGCCAGTTGCAGGTACTTCGCCAGTTCACGGCGTGTGACGGCCTCATCCGCGTCTTCGTGTCCGGCGGCATGCTGTTGCGACAGGCGAAGCGCCGCCACCTTGGCCCTCACCATGGCCCGGTAGACCAGGTAATAGGGCAGCAGCTGCAGCCCGTGGTAGTCGCCCGTTTGCTCCAGATAGACGTTGAGAAAGCGCCAGGCCAGATCCGGATGCCCGTGGGCCTGCAAGTCCATCAGCAGGAAGGCCGCATCGGCCAGTACATCAATCCAGCGGAAGGACGGGTTGAACTCGATGGCGTCGAACAGTTGCGGCTGCCCATCGATCAAGACCAGATTGCGCAGATGCAAGTCGCCATGGCATTCGCGCACCCAGCCCTGCTGGTGCCGAAGTTTCATCAGCGCGGCAAGTTGTTCCCCCGTCTGTTCGCTCCATTGCTGCACGGCAGTCAGCGTCTTCTCCAGCGTCGTTCCGGCAACCGCAGCCTGGACTGCATCAAAGTTCTGCGCCACCGTTGCGCGGATCAGCAGCGCCCGGCCCCAGGGGCTGTCCGCCGGGGCCACGTCGGCTGCGACGTGGAAGGCCGCCACATGGCGGGCGAGGCGGTCGATGTGTGATGCCTGCAGATCGCCATGCACGATCAAATGGCTCAATAGCGCATCTTGCGCAAAGCGGCGCATGTGCACGACCCAGTCCAGCACGGGCGTCGTGTCCGACAGGGCCTCAAGGCCAACGAGACGTGGTGCCTGCAGGGTGCCCGTGACAGCCACCACGTCCAGATAGATGCCCGGTGCGGTGCGGCTGTTGATGCGGTGCTCTTCCTCGCAAGCAGCGCGGCGTAATGCCAGGCTGCTGTAGTCCAGAAAATCCAGCGTCAGCGGCTTCTTGAACTTGTAGACATGGTCACCCGCCAGCAGCACCCAGGAGATATGGGTTTCAATGAGCTCCACGCCATCCGTTGCATGGGGGAAGGCTTGGGGGGATCGCTGTAATTGAGCAATGAGTTGTGCGGACATGGGTGTTGTCGGTCGTGTCCCGACTCACAGGAACGCAAACTTCAACACAAACACCACCGCAATCACCGCCACCGTCAGTGGCAATTCCTTCACGCGGCCGGCCAGCAGCTTGATGGTGGCGTAGGAGATGAAGCCGAAGGCGATGCCGTGCGCGATGGAGAAGGTGAAGGGCATGGTGATGGCGGTGATGGCCGCCGGGGCGGCTTCGGTCAGGTCGTCCCAGTCGATCTCGGCCAGGCCGCGCAGCATCAGCACGGCCACATAGCACAGTGCTGGCGCCGTGGCGAAGGCGGGTACGGTGCCGGCCAGTGGCGCAAACACCAGTGCAACGAGGAACAACACCGCCACGGTGACGGCCGTCAGCCCGGTGCGGCCACCGGCCGCCGTGCCGGCGGCGGACTCAACGTAGGCTGTGGTGGACGAGGTACCGAGCGCGGCACCGGCGGCAATGGCCGTGGAGTCGGCCAGCAGGGCCTTCTTCAGGCGCGGTAGCTTGCCGTCCGCATCCAGCAGGCCGGCGCGGTGGGCCACGCCGATGAGCGTGCCCGAGGCATCGAACAACTCCACCAGGAAGAAGGTCAGGATGACGGTGAGCAGGCCGGCGTTGAGGGCGCCGGCAAGGTCCATCTGCAGGAAGGTCGGCGCTATCGAAGGCGGCGCGGCGACGATGCCGCCAAACGGGGTGAGCCCCATGCCGACGGCGGCCACGGTCACGGCCATGATGCCGATGATGATGGCGCCCGGCACCTTGCGCCACTCCAGCGCCACGATCAGCAGAAAGCCGAGCGCGGCCAGCACCGGGGCCGGCTGGTGCAGGTCGCCCAGGGTGACGAAGGTGGCCGGGTGCGCGGCGATCAGACCAGCGTTCTTCAGCCCGATGATGGCCAGGAAGAGGCCGATGCCAGCGGAGATGGCGAACTTGAGCGAGCGTGGAATGGCATTGACGATGGCCTCGCGCACCTTGAACAGGCTCACCACGATGAAGAGCATGCCGGAGATGAACACCGCACCGAGTGCGGCCTGCCAGGTGAAGCCCATGCCCTTGACCACGGCGAAGGCGAAGTAGGCATTGAGCCCCATGCCGGGGGCCAGTGCGATCGGGTAGTTGGCGTACAGGCCCATGATGGCCGAGCCCAGCGCCGCGGCCAGGCAGGTGGCCACGAACACGGCGTCCCGCGGCATGCCGGCGGCGGAGAGGATGTCCGGGTTGACGAAGATGATGTAGGCCATCGTCAGGAAGGTGGTCAGGCCGGCCAGCAACTCGGTCTTGACGGTGGTGCCGTGTGCCGAGAGCTGGAAATAGCGTTCCAACATGCAGTTCTCCTCAGGGGTGGGGGTTCACATCAATGGGGGGCGGGCGCGGCTTGCCGGCGCGCAGGCGTCCAGACGCGTTTGCTGTGGAGCCGGGGCTGGGTTGCAGGTGGTGCAGCCACTCGCTGCGTCCCAGTGCCTGTGCCACGCTCACCAGGGTGCGCAGCGTGGCACCGCTGCCGGCCTCCAGGCTCTTGAGGGCGCCCAGGGCCACGCCGGCCTGGCGCGCCAGATCACTTTGCGACAGGTTGCGCGCCAGCCGCAGGGCGCGGACCTGCCGGCCGATGTCGGACTGCAGTTGCCGGGTGATGTCAGGGATTTCCATAACAGTCTGAATTCTGTCTGAAGTTTCAACTTTTGTCTTCAATAGACATAAAAATGCCTGAAGATGGTCGAAATAATTTTAAGAAAAGTCAAAAAAGGCCTAAATAACCCCCTAAATCTGCCGTTAATACTGATACGTAAACGGATAAAAGCCTCTGCCTTGCGGCCGGGACGATTGACCAAAATGCAACTACCTACTGTTGAGCGAACTCCAAATCTGCGGCCAG
>ERZ1292640.148-Hain-H43-02um-R1-148-length-56311-cov-7_pt1 | contig 56311 bp, 52 predicted proteins | sample MGYA00564404_ERZ1292640 | MGnify/ENA primary metagenome ERZ1292640 (study PRJEB36523, sample SAMEA6512636) | groundwater metagenome | collected 2019-01-08 | study: AquaDiva: Metagenomics assemblies of 32 groundwater samples | reverse complement strand
GAAAAACAGCAAAGAAGTGATTCCAGTAGAGCATCCTGATACCATTGCAAAGAGTCTGGCAATAGGTGATCCTGGAGATGGTAGATATGTACTAAAACGATTAGCACAATACAATGGGTTTGCAGAAGAATGCAACAATAAAGAAATTTTAGATGCAATATTGCTTTTGGCTAGGACTGAGGGGATATTTACAGAGCCTGCAGGTGGTGTCTCTGTTGCTGTACTTCAAAAGATGGTCGAGCAGGGAAAAATTGACAAAAATGATTCTGTAGTGTGTTATGTTACTGGAAATGGATTAAAGGCAACTGAGGCAATAATGGAAGTTTTACCAAAACCAAAAGTAATGAAAGCAAATATCACAGAAATATCGGCGGTAGTAAACTAGCATGACAAATATCATATTTACAATTCCATCAGTGCTAAATCAAGGTGGAGGAGAAAAAAAGACAGAGATATCAGCTGATTCTCTAACTGATGCATTTTCAAAAATCTCCCAAGTTATGGGTGATGACTTTAAGAGACGAGTTTTAGAAGGTGATGGAACTCCACGTTCTCTAATTAACATTTACATTAATGGAAAAAACGCCAAGTTTTCTGATGGCATGAATACTGTTCTCAAAGATGGAGACGAAGTATACATCTTGCCAGCAGTTGCTGGTGGTTCAGATGAACTATCAAAAAAGGAATTAGACAAATTTTCTCGACAGGTAATGCTTGAAGAGATTGGATACCAAGGACAACTAAAACTAAAGAACGCCAAAATCTGTGTTGTTGGAGTAGGTGGTCTTGGTAATCCAATTACTACAAGATTGACTGCAATGGGTGTTGGAACTCTACGTATCGTAGATAGAGACGTAATTGAACTGTCAAATTTGCATCGCCAGACAATGTTTGATGAAGATGACGTTGGACAAGTAAAAGTGGAAGTTGCTGCAAAGAAACTACAAAAACTAAATCCTGATTGTAAAATAGAGGCACTAGCTGTTTCTGTAAATGATTATACCGCACTTGAGGTGGTAGAAGGTTGTGATGTTGTAGTTGATGCACTTGATAGCGTCAATGCCAGATATGCTCTCAACAAAGCATGTGTAAAGTTTGGTATTCCTTTTGTTACAGGAGCTGCAGTAGGAGTATCTGGACAGATATTTACCATATTGCCTGGCACCAGCGCATGTTATTACTGCATGTTTCCTGCCCTTGATGAGGATTCCATGCCTACATGTAGCATTGAGGGAGTCCATCCGTCTATTTTGTCTATAGTTGGGGGAATTGAAGTGTCTGAAACAGTCAAAGTGGTGTTAGGCAAAAAGCCCAGTCTATCTGACAAAATTTTACATGTAGATATTGAGAATCTAGATTTTACATTTACTCGTACATTTAGAGCAGAAGAGTGTCCTGTGTGCGGTTCTGGAAAAAAAGAAGAGATTGTAAAGGAGGAATTGATTCTAGAGGAACTATGTGGAAGAAACCAAGGCAAGAGGACTTTTTCAATTACACCTACCAGTACATTTGATCTTGATGTGAATATGGTAACTAATATTGCAAAACAAAAAGGATTCCTAATAGAGAATCAGGGCAAATTTGGATTGTCTCTTCGAACAAATGACATGTCAGTTAGTTTTATGAAAAAGGGCTCTGCAGTTATAGTTGGACCAAAAGATGAATCTGACGCTATAAGTCTCTATAATGAATTACTTGGAAAACAGATAACTCGACCAGTAAATTAATTATCTTGTATCTTGGAGTGATTCTATGAATAAATTAATTTTATTTGGATTTGCATTTTTGTTGATTCCATCAAGTAGTGTTTTTGGCGTAACCCAAACCCATCTTGGCGATAGCATCTTTGTGTTTGTCCAAACAACTATAAGAAATTCTGACGGTACTCTTGTTGTCTATCTTGAATCAACTAAATTTTCATATCTTAATGCACCTGCACTTGAATCGTTCTTGAACTATGAAGCGTCTCGAGGAAATGATCCTGTCATTACAATTGATGGACAACAATACCAAATTATTCGAAGAGCACAATCACAATCATTTAATTCTGAAGAACTAGTAGCAAGTACCATACTATCTGATAGTGTGGATGAAAAGCATGTGTTACTTACTAGATTTGCTCATGATGGATATCTTACAATTCCAGGTGATACCATGGAATCAGTGTGGACTTTTATCAGACCTATATCTTAGACTCTCTTTTTGATAGTAATACTCCAACACCTATTGCAAAAAATACTACCAGTGGCATGAATCTATACGGCTGGTTTGTCTGATTTGTAAAACCAGTTAGTATTGGAACTATTAGAAGTATTCCTGAGATTAATACCATGATTGACTCTCCGTGTTTTACTCCTCTTTTTGATACTAGGAACAATCCTACCATTAATGGAATCATAAATAATAAGACTAGTCCATCTGTTCTTAGCTGGTACGAAAAAGATGTAAAACCCATCCAAAATTCTTTTGCATCAAAACTTTCTTGCATTGCCTCACCACCTGAGCTCATAGACATTGCAGTAATGCCAACTGCAGCTATGATTGCTATGGTAGATAATGTAACAACAATTTTACTCTTTTTTGATATATCTGATCTTAAAATAAAGTAAATTGACATGGGTAAAAATGCTACAGTTAGCACCTTTGCTGGAATTGAAATAAGATATGATATTGGGGAAAGTTGCCAGAATCTATACACTGCATACAGAGATAACAGATAAAATAAAACCCAAAAATTGGTATATGTAGCCGAAGTGTCATAAGTTAAAAACAAATTACTCTGAATAATAATAATAAAAGCAACAATTCCAGCAAATCTTTTTTGAGTAATTTTTGTAGTAATCAAATAAGTTATTACTAGTAAACCAATACTTGCAAGAAAAGGAACTATCTTATCATTTCCAAATAACTTTAAGGAAATCAATAACAGTGTATACGTTACATGTGGTTCATCTTTTGGATAATTTGGGTTTCCATTAATGGCATCTTCGATAGTCCATCTGTTGTCTCTAATTGATTCCTGCAGTCTTTTCTTTATTGGTTGGTAGTCTTCCCAAGTTTCTTGCTGCCATAATTCTGAGGTTGTAAATCCTACATAGACTACTAAAATAACAACTAATGTGATAAATGCAGTCTTTTTTGAAACTTCAAAATTAAATATTTTTTTAAATAGTTTGGAAATTGAACTTGATAGTTTATTTTTATAAAATAAATACAATAATCCAAAAATAACAATTGATGAAATTATAACGCCATACGACCATACTCCTAATTCAAATAGATTGGGCAGTACTGGTTGAATATTTGGGATAATTGTTGTATTAGAGCCTACAATTAATGCAGGAAAAATAACTGATACAAAGCTAATCATAACTATAACAATTGAGAACAAAAAGACTATCAAAGGGATATTCCTTGAAACTGAAGAAAATGACTGACTTTTATCGTTATTTTCTTTCATTAAACTTGATAAAAAGTAGTCATAGTTAAATTTAGTTTTTAACCATTAACGCTTAGAATCTATGATTTTTTCTAAAACTTGGTAAACACCATTAGAAAGAAATTAAATGGATTAAATCTCTCTGTCTGGTTAGTTGCTAACTAGAGAAATTTTAGAAAAATATGATCTAAGTGGGATGTACAAAATATATGATATGTGGCCCGAAATTTCACATAAAGCATACGAATCTGATCTAGAGCCAATACATTTTGATAATATTGATCATATTGTATTTGCTGGAATGGGAGGTTCCGGCGCAATAGGCGATTTATTTTCCTCAATACTGTCTAAAAGTGATATACACGTATCTCTAGTCAAAGGTTATCTTTTACCAAAAACAGTAGATAAAAACACTCTAGTAATTGCCACAAGTATTTCTGGTAATACTAATGAGACTATGACTGTATTGGATTCTACAAAGAAACTAGATTGCAATTCTATTGCATTTTTTTCTGGAGGCAAGATGGAAGAATTCTGCAATAAAAATAAAATTCATTTTAGAAAGATTGAACAAACACATTCTCCCAGATCTTCATTCTGTACATTCACATATTCAATATTAAAAACGTTAAATTCAATGCTTCCAATTAAAAAAAATGACATCATAGAATCATTAAATGAGCTTAATAAAACACAAAAACAGATTTCATCTCAAAATCTGTCTGATTCAAATCCTGCAATCAATCTTGCCCGTTGGATTTCAGGAATACCTTTGATTTATTATCCTCACGGATTACAACCAGTTGCTACTAGATTCAAGTCATCTCTACAGGAAAATGTAAAAACTCATGCTATTATAGAAGATATTGTAGAGGCATGTCATAACGGTATAGTCTCTTGGGAAAAACCATCATCAGTACAACCAATATTGTTGCGAGGCAATAATGATTATGTCAAAACCAAGGAAAGATTTGATATCGTCAGAGAATACTTTGTGGAAAATAATATTGATTTTAGAGAGGTGCGTTCTGTTCCAGGCAATATCTTGACAAAGATTATTGCTTTAATCTATCTGCTTGATTATGCGTCAATTTATAGGGCAATTTTATCAAAAACTGATCCTTCTCCTGTACATTCTATAGATTACATCAAAAAAAGAATTTGAATATTTTTGTACATGAATATACATGACTGAACTAACCGATATATCTGATGAACTTGTCTCAATCATAATTCCTATCTATAACTCTGAAAAGTTTCTAAAATACTCTCTTGATTCTGTAATTAATCAAACTTACAAAAATATTGAAGTTATCTGTATTGATGACGGTTCAACTGATCCCTCTAAAGAAATTTTAAAACAGTATTCTGATAAAATTCAGGTCATCTCTCAGAAAAATCAGGGATTGGCAAGTGCATTGAATAATGGACTAAGCAAAGCCAGTGGTAAATGGATCAAATGGTTTTCACCTGATGATGTAATGTTTCCAAATGCAATTGAAACACTTGTTAATCAAATCAAAAAATTCCCTGATAATACAATAGTTTATTCAAATTGGGAGATAATTGATGAAAAAGGAAAAAAAATCCGGGACTTTTCTGAATCTGATTATAACAATCTTTCAGAATTTGATTACAACATTAGACTACTTGATGGTCAACAAATTAATGTAAATACTACACTAATTCCATCATCATTATTTCAAAAAGGATGTATTTTTAGAAACTTGGATGATCCTGTAGCAATAGATTATGACTTTTTTTTACAAGCAGCAATCTTGTATAAAATGAAATTTTTTCTTATTCAGAAATCCCTAATACAGTATAGAATTCATAGTAAACAGCTTTCGCATAATAATATTTTATCAACACTAAACTTTCTTGAACAAATTAAAAATGAGATCCTATCTAAACTTTCAAATGATGAGAAATTTTTGTACATTAATTCATTAAAAAATTATAAAAAAACATACTCTCTCTTAAAAATAGTCATGTTATACGGATTAAAACTTCTTAAAATATTACCGTCAAACATATCTGAACGTATTCTAGTATTTTATCTGAACTCAATACGCTCAAAACGATAGTCTTATGACATTCTATATTAAACTAAAGTTTTAGATAACTGACATGGAACTTCCTCTGGTTTCAATCATAATTGTAAATTTTAATGGAAAAGATCATATTGAAAAATGTCTTAACTCATTAAATAAAATTCTATATGAGCCTATTGAAATAATTGTAATTGATAATAATTCTTCTGATGATAGTGTTGAATTCATAAAACATAATTTTCCACACGTTCTAATCATTTCACTTGATACTAATTATGGATTTGCTGAACCAAACAACATTTGCTCCAAAACTGCAAAAGGCGAATTTCTCTTATTTTTAAACAATGACACAATAGTAACACCTAATTTTCTTATGGAACTTGTTCTTGAAATCAAACAAAATAACAAAATTGCAATATGCCAAAGTTTGTTGTTAAAACCCAATGGAATTATTGATTCCAGTGGTGATTTTATAGACAAGATTGGTATGGTTTACAATTCCAAACAAGAAATCAATCAAACACGAAGAATATTCAGTCCAAGAGCAGCTTCAATGCTGATACGAAAAGAGATCTTTTCCAAACTAGGAGGATTTGATGAAAAATTTGTATTTTCTTTTGAAGATGTTGATTTGGGATGGCGCTCCTGGATTTTAGGGTATGAGAGTATCGTTGTTCCAAAGTCCATTGTATATCATGTAGGGGGTATTACAACAAAAAAATTCAGATCAGAATCCACATTTCATGGAATTAAAAACCAACTATCAATGAAAATTACAAATTTTGAACTTCCATTGGTTTTTAAAAATTTATTTTTGTTTTTTATAATTTATGGAACACGGGAGATCAAAATTTGGTTTGATTATAAAATTAACGGAAAGACGATGGTCACATCTACAAAGTTTGAAGACACAATTGCACAAAAACCTGATTTTGGTACAGCAATCAAAAGTGTTTTTTGGCTATTTTCAAATATGGGTTATTTGATTTCCAAGCATAAGGATGTAAACTCTAAGAGAGTTTTGAGTACAAAAGAATTAGAAAAAATGAATTTAATAAGTAATATAAGACAATGACCATCTAGTAAACAAAAGTATATCCGGATATGAACAATTTGATTAAATAATGAACAAAAGTGACAAAATCATAATTTCATTTTATGGTTTTCTTGCTATTTCTTTTTTCATAGGGATTCTCTACACTTCATCCTTATATGATGAAATAACACTACCTGATCTAACTCCTCACACAGTTTCTGAATTGCATACTACAAAAATAGTTGATGGTGATAAGGAACTACTTTTTAATTTATTTTATGACGTTGAAAAATATCCAAAAATTTTACCAAAAAATATACTCTCTGTTACTATAATTAATAAAACTAAAAATGTAATAATTGCACGAGAAATTATTTCAGAACAAGGAATTACTAATTCAATTCTTGTAAGACATACATTTTCTCCACATGATTTTCATATTGTTGAAGTGTTAGATGGAGATGCTGTAAATACTAAAATCACTCAAAAATTTGAAGATCTTGATACAAAAGTCAAAATAACAACTGATGTTGAACTAAAATTAAAAGGACTTCTAAGCCCATTTGTATTTATACCAAAATCAAATTTGGAGCATGCTTTGGACACAGTTGTTAACAGCTTTATTCAATATGGTTTTTCAAAGTTTGATGCATCTGAAAGAACAGTAGATGACATATACCGGGAAATCCTTCTGCGACCTGCGGATAAATGGGGATTGATATACTATTCTAATCTTCTTAGAAATGGAACATTTACTGAAAATGACATCCGAACTGAATTACTATCTTCAAAAGAATTTGGTACACTAACTGCATCAAACAATCCAAAATTACTAAATGAGATAAATCCTGAAACCAAACTTTTTGTAGATTCACTTTATCAAGAAATTTTACGTCGTTCTGTAGATGAAAAAGGACTACGTTATTGGTCTACACTGCTAGAAGAAGGATATTTGACCAAATCTGAATTGCGCAAAGAACTGCTAAAATCACAAGAGGCATTAGATTTGAAAAGATTTGATGATACGCGAGGAATTATCAAAGAATTATACAAAGAATTATTGGGGAGAGAACCCACTTACAGTGAATTAACCAATTACAAATATTTGGTGGATATTGAAGAAATAACAATAGAGGGAATTCGTAAAGATCTTGAAGAAACACAATATTTAGCTAATAGTATTGAAATGAAAAAATAGCACTCTGATGTTTTCTATATTATTTTATAACCCACATCAATTGATTATTAATAACTATGAACACATCTTGCAAATCAAATCACTCTCCAAATGTTATTTGTTTAATCCGAAGATTTGACGATATAAAATATCCTATATTACTCACTTTAATTTTTCTAATTACCATTTCATACATTACATTCTTTCATCATCCCTATTGGTTTGAAACAGATGGTATATTGTACTATAATTGGGGTGTTGATATTCTGTCCGGAAATGGACAAAATGTAAAGATTCCTGACGCTCCAATAGGAGGTCCAATTTTGCATGTTATGTTAAATCCTATTTTTAATGATCCATTTCTTACTGGAAAAATAATCTCGCTTCTAAGTGGTACTGGAATAGTTTTTGTGTCATTTTTTATAATTAGAAATGTTTTTGATACAAAAATTGCACTATTGGGACAATTATTTGTGGCGATAAATCCAAGACTCCACCTACTTTCAATCGAATCCGTAAATGAACTATTCTCAATTTTTCTCATTTTTATTTCTCTATTTTTTATTACTAGAAAATCAATACGTATACCTGATCTATTGATAATTGGCTCTCTTCTTGGTGCCGCATCTCTAATTCGATTTCAAGGCATTCCTGTATTGATGTCATTATTGATTTTTGTAATTCTTCATAGAAATAATATTAAACAAAATATCTTTTTTTGTGTAATTTTAGGTTTAACTTTCTTAGCTGCATTTAGTCCTATGATCTTTTATAATTATACAATTCATGGAACCCTTTTTGATAATGACACTGATCTCTACATGCTTTGGTTTAATAAATATCAAACTCCTGAATGGCAAGAAAAAATAATTGAAACACAATTGACAGATCCAAAACCTGGATCAGTTGGAATAACCACTGATTTTAATTTATTTTTGAAAAATTATCTCCATAATGTCTTTTTTAGAAATGCAAGCCATCTTTTTAATTTCAATTCGTTTATGAATATGTCTATTGTTACCGTTGTACCATTCATAGGATTTATTCCAGTTTTAGGCGGATTTCTATATCTAACTCGTCAAAATATGAATAAACACACATTACTAATTGTTGCACTTTCTACACTTTCAGTATTTATTTTGGTTTTAATATTTGGTCAAATTACAGAACACTTTTTTGCAATTTTCATCATACCTCTGATTGTATTAGGTGTTTTTTATTTACGAACTTTTAGCAAACAGCTTCTACCTCTTCTAATTTTGTCTGTGATCTATTTCTCAATGATCTCTATTGTCAGTCTAGCTGCTCCCTATCAACTTTTACCAATGTGGTTAATTATTCCTACTCTCAGCTCTATATTTTTCCTCAAAACACTTCCATCTGTCTCCCAAAAAATCTTTAGGAAAATTCACTCAAACAAAATTATTTTTTCATCAGTTATAATTATTATCGTTTTACAATTAGGTTTTTCTTATGGATTTCTGAATCTACATCTTTATGAAAATAACTTACTTGATCAATCTTCAATATCACAAATAACTACAAACTCCTACTATAATCAGTCAATCAGAGTTTTTAATAATGATGATGTATTGCCTTCAGGACTTGAATATGAAGAAATAGGAGATATTCTATCACATGAAGAAAATATTGAAAATAAATACGTCATGGCGAGATTTTCAGGATATTCTTATTATGCACACAGTAAATTTCTTCACGCATATCTAACAGAAGGTGTTACTAATGATACATTAGATAACTATATTTCAAGAAAAAATTGGTCAAGTTATGATATATACATATCAAATATATTCAGTTTTCCAAATGATCGATTCAATTCTATACATCCTATTCCTGATTATATTGTGTATCAACCAGTTCCACCACATTCCATTCCTCAAAACTTGAATCAAACTCAAGCATATGACTTGATGATTCTATCTGATCCAGCTAATCCAAAAATACCCTCAAATTTTGAGTTTCTTTATAAATCAAATAAAACTGGTTCTGTTTTATATAAAATTCATCATAATATTGTAAAATAAACAGATTCTCAATTTAGGTTTTGATTATGAACCAGATAAACCTTAATCCATACAAAATTCCTTTTGTCTTTTTATTTGCCTGTGATTTTGATTCACCATGTCTTTTTCTGAATGTGATCGGGATTTCAACAATTTTGAGCTCATTTTCAATTCCGATCATATTAAAATACGGTATAAATGCCCAGCCATCAGGATCAATATTCCTGTTATAGTCTTCAATCATTTTATTGATTAGTTTTTCTAATGCATCTCTTCTAATACATCTGTAAGTACATCCTACATCAGTAAATGACACTATTCCCATATGTAACAAACTAAAATATTTTAATTGAATCAATTTTGCAAGAAAAAAATTACCCCAAGTATTGAACATACCATTTTGGTTATTTTTTTCTGTTAACACTTGAATTAATCTAGTTCCTATCACCATATCACATTCATCTAGATAAGGTACTAGTTTTTCCATATCATGTCCTACGTAGGTTCTATCACATTCTGTTAAAACAATTACATTGGCATTTGTTTCTAGAGCTTTTTTTAACCCCTGCAAACATGAATCAGCAAATCCTTTATTCTCTTTTTTCTCAATAACAAGCGCACCAGATTTTTTTGCAATAGATACCGTTTGATCACTACTATGATTATCAACTACTATGACATTTTCTACATGTTTCTGTGACTTGTAATCATTAATTACATTTGCAACATTATTTTCTTCATTATAAGCTGGAATTACAATTGTGATTTTTGGATTTATAATTGGATTGTTATTAAGATAATCTGATGATCCAGTCCTATAGCGTTTTCTTTTAAGTAAAAACATTAATGCAAAACATAACCAAATCAAGTCAGCTAATAAAATCCATTTAATGTACATAGAAAAGTAAATTCTTTCTACAAAACTCATTCCATTAAGTAGTGCTTGTAAACCATTGATAGCCAAAAAAATAAGACTTAATGTAACAAAAACTAGATTAACTATACATAGAACTAAAAATGATAATGCTAAAGTAAGGTAAATTTTTCCCATTTGTTTTCTTTTTGTTATTCTGACTATCTCTTTAAAACTCAATCTCTATTTCAGGTTTTTTCATTTCCAAGAAAAAACTTCATCGTTACAAATCCTACAAAAGTTAGAAACCAAACTGTGGTTAATCTTATAAATAGTATTAATGCAGTAGCTATTGACAATTTTACATCATGTTTAAGTAATAACCCAATAAAAATACCTTCAGTTACACCTATTCCTGCAGGCAAAAATGAAATAATGCCATAAATTAATGATGAAAAAAATATTTGAATTGACTCAACAACTCCAATATCAACATCGAGTGCAACAAATCCAAAAAAGATTGCAAAAGCATCAATGATCCATAAAATTGTACTAATTATCCATCCGAATCCAATAATTCTAGGAGTTTTTAATGAATTCACCGAGTCTGATATGTTTAAATCTGATGGAAAGATTTTTTGAAAAATTTTTTTTCGAATAATTGTTTGTTCAAATTTTTCTAACCAATCATGATTTCTAATTATTAAATATACTAAAAATAGTAAAATTAATGCAACAGTTCCACTAATTACCACGTGTATTGAGAACACTACTATTAATGAAAGTAACAAAATTGTCGTAACAGCTAAAAAATCATGATATCTTTCTGCAAGAATCATTGGAGCTGTTCTTGAAACTGAAAACCCATATTTTCTTTTTAAAAAATGTGATTTAATTAACATCCCTGCTCCGCCGGGAGTTACTATCATCGACATTCCTGCAAGACAAATTTTAAAATTTTCCCAAAATGATAATTTTATACCGGAGCTTTCTAAGAATTTTTTTTGTCTATAACTTCTTAAAGAAAATGAAATCATTTGCAATCCAATTATTATTACTAAAAATTCGTATTTTATATTGTAAAAAATTGAAGATATTTTATTAATGTCGGAATAAAGAACAATTCCCACATATGTTATCATGATGATAATTATGATACTAAATCCATTATTTTTAATCAAATTTGATTTTTTCATAAGTTTATTTACTACAAAATAAAACAGTAATTAACTTATTACAATTTCCAAACGTGAATACAACAATTTAGTATCAAAAATTCTAATTATTAGGTAATTACACATAAAAACAGCACTAACTCTTCTATGAATATTTTAAATCATACTATTTTAATATGGATTCTAAGAATTAACTTCTATGAAAGCTGTAATTTTGGCTGGTGGTATTGGAACACGCATTTCAGAGGAATCTTATCTAAAACCTAAACCTATGATCGAAATAGGTGGTATGCCAATATTGTGGCATATAATGAAAATTTATAGCGCATATGACATTAATGAATTTGTTATATGTTTAGGTTACAAAGGATATCAAATTAAAGAATTTTTTGCAAACTATAATCTACATATGTCAGATATCACTATTGACATTCAAAAAAATAATTTAGAAATCCATTCTTCAAATGTTGAACCATGGAAAATAACCTTGGTTGATACAGGAGAAAATACCATGACCGGTGGACGAATTAAACGCATTTCTAATTATGTTGATGATACTTTTTGTCTCACTTATGGAGATGGCGTTTCTAATGTCAATATACAAAAATTAATTGATTTTCACCAAAAAAATAAGTTCATTGGAACTCTAACAGCTGTTCAACCTCCCGGCAGATTTGGAATTTTAGAAATTGAACAAAACAACGTATCTAGATTTCAAGAAAAACCATCAGGTGATTATTCTTGGATCAATGGAGGATTTTTTGTATTTGAACCATCTATAATGGATTATATCCAAGACGATAATACTGTTTTTGAACGCACACCTTTAGAAACTCTTTCAAAGAATGGTCAATTGGGAGCCTTCAAACATACTGGATTTTGGCAATCTATGGATACAATTCGTGACAAAAATTATTTAGAATCACTATGGACATCAAATCAAGCTGCTTGGAAAATTTGGTAATTAGATAAATTGATTGAATTAGATGACTTTCTAAGGAATTCTTTGTTAGATGCGAATGAAAATTCAGCAAAATTGCGAGAAGACATTCTAAATTTAGTTAAAAAATATTCGGTCATCACTCATTCTAGAAAACCGTTTTGTCCAGGTAAATCTATTGTACCAGTTGCTGGAAAAGTTTTTGACGAAAATGACTTACAAATGCTTGTTTCTTCTTCTCTAGACTTTTGGTTAACTTCAGGACGATTTAATTCTGAATTTGAACGAGTTCTAGGTAAAAAACTAAATTCTAATTTTGTTATTACTGTTAATTCTGGTTCATCAGCAAATCTTTTGGCTTTATCTGCCTTAACCTCTGATCAATTGGGCGAACGTAGATTATTACCTAATGATGAGGTCATAACTTTGGCTGCAGGATTCCCTACAACTGTTAATCCCATCATTCAAAACAATTTAGTGCCTGTATTCATCGATGTTGATATTCCTACATACGTTCCAAATTACAAACTTGTGGAGGATGCAATTTCCGATAAAACTCGGGCAATTATGCTTACACACACACTAGGTAATCCATTTGATGCAGAAAAAATCAGTAAATTAGCAAAAGATCATAATTTATGGCTAATTGAAGATTGTTGTGATGCATTAGGTAGTCTTTTTGCAGGTAAATCTGTTGGCACATTTGGTAATCTGGGAACTCTGAGTTTTTACCCTGCTCATCATATAACTATGGGTGAAGGAGGAGCAGTTTTCACTGATGATCCAAAATTAAAAAGAATTTTAGAATCGTTTAGAGACTGGGGTAGGGATTGTTTTTGTGCTCCTGGACACAATAATACTTGTGGAAAAAGATTCGAATGGAAAATCGGTGAAATGCCATATGGGTATGATCACAAATTCATTTATTCACATCTTGGATATAATTTTAAAATAACTGATATGCAAGCTTCCGTAGGATTAGCTCAATTAAATAATTTAGAACATTTTATTCAAACCAGAAAAAATAATTTTTCATATCTTAAAAAAGGATTAAAACAATTTGAAGATAATTTAATTTTACCTGAATCCACACCAAACAGTGATCCTTCATGGTTCGGATTTACTATTACAATTAAAGAGAATTTATCTTACACAAAAAAAGATCTTATTGAATTTCTCAGTTCCAAATTAATTGATACTAGACCATTGTTTGCAGGAAATATTACAAAACAACCATATTTTAAAAATATCAAATACCGAATTAACGGTTCGCTTAGAAACACAGAGATGATAACATCCAATTCATTCTGGATTGGTGTTTATCCAGGTTTGACAAAAGAAATGCTGGATTATGTTATCCAAACTTTTGACTTATTTTTTAATAAAAAATAATTATTTATACAATTCAAAATTTTTCAAATACCATGAATACGTTTTTTTAACTCCCTCATCAATAGTAATTTTTGGTTTCCAGTGAAAAACATGTTGTGTTTTTTGCATATCTGCTATTGCAACTTCTGAAAATCTATCTATTTTTCGTATATTAGTCTCATTTCCCCATGATGCATGATATTTAATTTTCATTTTTTTTTCGCATAATCTCATAATTTGTTTGACAGAAGATTTTTTTCCGGTCCCAATGTTAAAAATACCTGTTTTATTCTTCATATCTTTAGCAATTAATAATAAAATATCTATTGCATCATCAATATGGATAAAATCTCTAAACGAATCTTGAAAACCTAATTTAATTTGTCTTCCTTTTATTGCTGAAATCATTAAATCTGAAAAAAGTCTTCCATTAGAATCATATTTTCCATATGGCGTAAAAATCCTTGCTGTCACTATGGGCAATCCTAAATTTTCTGCATAATATTGAGCTAAGTTTGTTTGTGTAGCTTTTGAAATACCATAAACTGTATTAGGTGATATTATATCAGTCTCTTTGACGGGGAGTTTTTGAGTAGCATATTCAAAAGAACTTCCAAAATTAATAATTTTCTTTACACAATTAATTTTTTGAATAGTTGAAAAAATATTATTTGTGCCAAAAACATTTGTTTGAAAGATTTTTCCAAAATTATCTTGAGATGGATTAACCCCATATGTTGCACAATGAAATATTAAAGAAGGTTTTATCTCTTTAATTGTATTAGAAATTTTCCTTTCATTAAGTATATCTATGTGATAAACTTTGATTTTATTTTTTACTTCTGAAATTCTCCATTCATTTGAATTTGGTTTAATAATTGTAATTATTTCGTTTTTTGACTTAAGCAATCTATGAATTAAATTTGCGCCTAAAAACCCTGCACCACCTGTAATCAAAATTTTTTCCATAGGTTTACTTTTATTGATTAGTTTTTATGTTTTTAAATTCTTTATACAGCATAACCGAGTTTTGAGTTTCATCTAAATTTCATAAAAAATCATCTTTTAAGAATAAACCATAAAAATTTTAATCCAAACTTAATTCCTTTAGATTTTTTTGTAACCTCAGATTTTGATACACCAAAACGTTTTCTAAATGTTAATGGAACTTCTACTATTTTCAAATCTTTTTCAATAGCTAACATAGTCATATACAATGAAAATAACCAATTTTTTGGATCTAAAATAGCCTTATCTTCGGGATTTGTTAATTTCTCAATAATTTTAAGCAATGCTTCTCTGCGAATAACTCTATAAGAACATCCTACATCGGTTAATTGAACTATTCCAAAATGTGCTAAACTAAAATATTTTATTTGTAATAATTTTGCTAAAAACAAATTTCCCCAAACATAAAACATGCTATTCTGATTTCCTTTTTCTGTCAGAGTTTGCACTTGTCTTGTACCCACCACCATGTCACAGTTTTTTAAATATGGAATCATTTTTTCGAGATCGTTTGGGGAAAAGGTTCCATCTGCATCTGAAAACCCAATTATGTTAGCATCTGTCTTTAATGATTCTCTAAATCCTATAATGCAAGAATCTGTGTGTCCTTTATTGACTTTTTTTTCTATTACTGTTGCGCCATTTTTTTTTGCAATTTCTACAGTTTGATCTGAACTGTTATTGTCCACTACAATTACCTTTTTTACATAATCTTGTGAAAAAAACCCTTTAACAACAGACTCGATATTTTCTTCTTCATTATACGTGGGAATCATTACACAAACATTTGGAATTTGATTTTCATAATTTTGCAAATAATGTAATTCTATATCAGTTTTATATGATTTTCTTTTGAATGCAAAACCAAGAGCAATTATTAGCCAAACTGTATCTACCAAAATCACCCATTTCAAATATTTTGAGTAATAGATATTTTCAATAAGATTTCCCCCTTCTATTAAGACATTTACGCCATCCGTGATCCAGAAAAATAAATTTAAAATAAAAAATGCTATGTGAACAAAAAATAGGATTACAAAACTTATGAAAATTGAAAGGTATAATTTTCCCATAAAGATAAGAGCTATCTATAAAGTTAATAAACTATTTAATTAACTGTAGGATTAGTTTTTGAAATATTTATTTTTATATTAATCTCCCTCTTTAATTAAAATAAATACACTTATGTGTATTTAATCAAACATCAATATAATGTATCCAGCACATCATCAAGTACCTGTTGGTCATATTGACAAATGTCAGGTATGTAACTCAGACAATCTTCACCTAATTCTTGATCTTGGACATCAACCTCTATGTGATTCACTTCTTACACCTGAAACAATCAATGAACCAGAAATAACTTATCCTTTACGAATGATTTGGTGTGAGGATTGCTCTTTAGTACAAATAGATTATTGTGTTGATGGAAGCACAGTTTTTCACTTAGATTATCCATATAGAACAGGAGTAACTAAAGAATTAGTAGAATATCTAAATGAAATGGGAAACTCTCTCATATCAAAATACGAATTGAAAAAAAATGATTTGGTAGTGGATATAGGTTCAAACGATGGAACATTATTGATGGAATTTAAACAAAAAGCTTTGAAAGTTCTTGGAGTCGAACCAACTAACATTGCAAAAATCGCAAATGAAAATGGAATAGAAACTATACAAAAATTTTTCAATACCAACACTGCTTCAGAAATCAAACAAAACTTTGGCTGTGCTTCATTAATTATCTCCACCAATATGTTTGCACATATGGCTTCTATAGGAGAAGTAATTACTGGAATTGGGGACTTATTAACCGATGACGGTGTGTTTGTTTTAGAATGTCATTACCTGTTAGATGTTATTAAAGGTGGACAGTTTGATACAATATACCATGAGCATCTTAGAACATATTCTCTGAAATCACTCATGAAACTTTTCAGCTATTACAATTTTACTGTAACTGACGTTGAAAGAGGAAGTAGATATGGTGGTAACATACGATTACATGTCACTAAAGGAAAAAATAGACCAATTTCTCAAAATGTATCATCTTTACTTATCTTAGAAGAAGAATCTGGTCTATACAAACTAGAAACTTATAGAACTTTTGCTAAACGTGTTAAAAAAGCAAAAAAAGATTTTCTAAATCTATTATTAGAATTAAACAAAAATGATAAATCAATTATAGCCAATTCATGTCCTGGCAGATGTGTAACTCTGCTAAATTACTACGGAGTAGATGCAGAGATGATTCCGTATATCACTGAACAGCCAACTTCCTTAAAACTTGGAAAATTCTTACCTGGAAAACATATCCCAATTGTAAATAATGAATCTCTCTTGCGTAAGCAACCTGACTATGTAATTCTTTTAGCATGGCATTATGCTGAATCGATAATTAAGCAATTAAAGGAAAGAGGCTTAAAATCCAAATTTGTTATACCTTTACCAGATCTAAAAATTTTGGAGAACTAAAATGACTACAAATATAGCTATAATCGGTTCAGGATTTGGAATGTATGGTCTTTTACCTACATTTAGTGCTATTAATGAATGTGAGGTAATCAGTATTTCTGGAAGAAATTCAACTAGGATGGAAAATTTCTGTACAAAATATAATGTTAAAAGATATTCAAATTGGAAAGAGATGATTCAAAAACAAAAACCAGATGCTATTGCAGTTGCAGTAGTTCCAAGTCATCAATACGAAATAGCCAAGTTTGCTTTAGATAATAATATTGGAGTTTTTGCTGAAAAACCATTAACTGTTTCTTTAGATGATTCCATAGAATTAACAAAATTAGCCAAAAAAAAAGCTTGCCAAATATGATGGATTTTCTTTTTCCAGAAATTCCAGAATGGAAAGAAACCAAAAAAATTCTTATTAGTAACATATTAGGCAATATTTCTCAATTTAAAGTTGAATGGAAATTTCTTAGCTATGACTCGAAAAACAGAATTAATTCTTGGAAAACCGATAAAACTCAAGGGGGTGGAGCTCTTTCTCATTTTTGTTCACATACTTTTCATTATATGGAATTTTTTTTAGGTAAAATTCAATCCATAGACTCTGCCTTCTCTTATTCAAAGAAAAGTGTTAATCATGCAGAAACAGGAGTATCTATGAATGTTCTGTTTGAAAGTGGCTGTTATGGTCAAATAGATTTGGATATTGCTTTTTCAGGAACTCCGATTCATAAATTAGAATTTTTCTCTAATAGGGGTAATATCGTTCTACAAAACTTGACTACAAATATTGTAGACGGTTTTGAATTATTCCTTTCCACAAATGATGAAAAAAAGCCTATTTTACCCACAAACCATTTCATCAATGTTGATCCGACTGAAGATCCTCGAATCAAAGCAATTTTGCCAATTGCTAAACGATTTATTCATTGGTGTGAAAATGGAATTTCTTCCAAGCCTGATTTTGAAGATGGTCTGAGAGTACAGGAATTAATTGAATTGACTAGAAATTCACACTCGTAATCCATAAAACATAGATAACTATGAGAAATAGTATTGTTGAAATGATATTCAAAGATTTCTTTAATAAAAAAACCATTCTGATAACTGGTCATACCGGTTTTATAGGTTCTTGGTTGACTTTATGGCTAAAACTATTAAATTCAAAAATTATTGGATTATCATTAGATTATCCTACACAGCCTTCTCTCTTTCAAACTCTACAACTAGAAAAAAGCATTCATCATTACTTTGGAAATATTAATGATATACAAACAATCAAAAAATTATTAAAAAAATATAATCCTGATATCGTCATTCATTTAGCTGCTCAACCATTAGTAAAAGAATCATATCTCTCTCCAGTTGATACATTTCAAACAAATATTATGGGAACTGCCAATCTATTAGAATCACTTCGTAACTCTTCTGTCAAGTCGTGTATTATTATGACTAGTGACAAATGCTACAAAAATTTAGAATCAACACGTGCTTATGTTGAAGATGATCCTTTAGGAGGAAATGATCCTTATAGTGCAAGTAAAGGTGCTGCAGAAATAATTACTCATTCTTATAAAAAATCCTTCTTTGAAACCGAACAACATACTAGAATCTCTACGGTTCGTGCTGGAAATGTTATTGGCGGTGGTGATTGGGCCTCAGACAGAATAATTCCTGATTGCGTTAGACATTTTTCCCAAAACTTACCCGTTTTTTTAAGACATCCTGATTCAGTAAGACCATTTCAATACGTTTTAGAACCTATTTCTGGAATTCTTAGACTCACAGTAAAAATGTGGTCAGATTATTCCTTTGCTGACTCATGGAACTTTGGACCTTCTCATATTCGCAAACCTACAAAAGTCAAAAATGTGGTTGATATGGTAATCAAAAATTGGGGCTCAGGTGAATGGAAAACCTCAAAAACTGAATTATCCTTCAAAGAGTCCAAATTCCTTCTTCTAAATTCTCAAAAAGCTTCAAAAAAATTGTATTGGAAATCTGTATTTGATTTGAAAACTACCATTTCTGAAACTGTTAATTGGTACAAAACATTCTATAATAATCCTAAGGAAATTATTCCTTATTCAGAAAATTGTATCTTATCCTATGTCAAAAAAGCTAAAGAGATTAAATTAATGGATATGTGACGATTTGAATTTTATACAACCATCTATTAACCATTCTTTCATCTCAAATTTTTTCTCAAGTAATAAATTGCCACTTATTATTACAATGATCTTCTTTTTTTCAATGCTATATATCGATTTTTTTCATCATACAGTTTGGTCAGAACAAGATGGCATCTACTATTATTACAATGGAAAGGAATTTTTTGATGGAAATGCACAAAATATTCAAATTATAGGTGCACCATTTGGAACTTCAATAATTTATGAAGTGTTAAACCATTTCTTTGCAAAACCTTTTGAAATTGCTAAAGGTCTTTCTCTAATCAGTGGTACTGTAATTGTACTAGTCTCTTATTTCATTGTCAAAAATATATTTAATTCTAAAATTGCAATTCTTTCTCAAGTTTTCATAGCAATTAATCCAAGGTTTCAATTTCTTTCTTTTTCTGCACTTAACGAATTAATGCCAATTGCTACAATCACTCTAAGCTTATATTTTTTAACAAAAGAACATTTAAAAAATTCTCATGTTGCCATTATTGGTTTACTTCTTGGTTTATCATTTATGATGCGTTATCAATCTATATTCATAGTTCTAGGAATTCTCATTTTCTTATTCTTACGAAATAAGAATCATCGTCAAAATCTTACTTATTCTGTAATTCTTACTCTGATTTTTGTAATATCTGCTAGTCCTATGTTAATTTACAATTATCTTACTTATAACAATCCTATGGAAAATGATACTAGTTTCTATTTATTGGCTTTATTCAAATATCAAACCCCTGAATGGCATGAATCTGTCCAAGAACTTCGAACTGAAGGAATTTCTACACTATTCTTTAATGATCCAAATTTATTTTTGAAAAATTATCTTTTTAACATATTTTCTCATAATCCAAATAAGATTTTTAATTTTGGAACTTTTGATAATCTCTCTCTAATACCTCTAATTCCTTTTATTGGATTTATTACAGTAACATTGGGTTTTTTTTATGTTGCAAAAGTTTCAAATGATAAACGAAGCTTGATAAGCCTAATTATTTTAGGTATTGTTTTTTTCTTAGTGTTATTATTTGGAGAATTTTCAGAACATTATTTTGCTATCCTGTTTATTCCTTTGTTGTCATTAGGAATACTTTCCATAAATAAAATTAAAACAAATTTTCTTCCATTGTTAATTCTATCAGTCGTATTATTCGCTTTCCTATCAGTAATTCCTGTCTATCGTTCATATCATTTTTTACTTCTTTTATTACCTTTCTCTATTTTGAATTCAATTTTTCTCATTGAATTTTTACCCAAAATTTTTACTAAAAAATCTAAGGGGGAAAAAACTATTTGAAAATAATAATTTTAATTTCTATAATAATACTTCTTAATATTGGATTTTCATACAAGCTTTTCACATCTACTCTGTATGGAGATAGCTTTGAATCCATTGAATCTGAATTTTCCAAGATCTTACAACCAAAATTTGAAAACTCTGTAAATGAATATCAATTCATAGGAAATTTACTCAAAAATCAATCTAATATTGAAAATAGTTACATAATGGCAGAATTAGTAAATTATGCATACTATTCAGGAGGAAAGTTCCTTTATACCGATTTTCGTGAGGGAATACCCTCCGATTCAATACATGATTTCATAAAAAGAAAAAATTGGTCCGAATATGATCGTTATATTTCTAATATTCACAGCTATCCTAGAGATAAGAATGATTTGTTTAATCCAATTCCAGACTATGTAATTTATCGTAAAATTCCTTATGATAATAATACTACTTGGTTTCAAAAACCAACTTTCTATGCTGATGTATCAATTTTAGAACATCCTGATAGTCTTCCTCCATACTTTGAACTACTTTATCATTCCAATAACACCAATACATTTGTCTATAAAATCCATCATGGAAATTAATGTCATATATTATTTAACTAATGATTTGATATGCATCGTTTCATTTTATTAAATTACATAAAACCATCATTAATTGTCTTGAATAAGATCTTTTTTTGAAATTTTCTTTAAAAATCTTACAGGGACTCCTCCCCAAATTTCATTATCAGATACATTTCTATTTACAAATGAATATGCAGCTATAATCGAATTTTCTCCAATAGCGACATTTGGCATTATAGTACTATGTGTCCCAATTTTACAATTTCTTTTTAGAATTACTGGACCATTTTTTTTATCTATGGTTGAATTAGAATAGATTGAACAATGAGAGCCAATTTGAACATAATCTCCAATTTCTACACCATATTGACTATTGATGTAGGTAAATGAACCAATATCAAAATTTCTACCCATCTTTAGATTTTCTGGATATTGTACAATATAGTTATATTTTGTAAGTTTTGCGTGTTTTATGATTGGTTTTTTCCAATTATCTTTAGTCAATTTTTATCCTCAATATGTAATCTCTTTCTTAAGTAGTTTATGATCGATATTTATTTTCTCTAAATACTGAATGATCTTTTTTGCAGCTAAGCCATTTCCATACACATGTCTAATTCTAAGAGTTGACTTTTGCATCAAAAGAGCTTTTTTAAGTGCAGTAGAAATTAATTTTTGAGAAAATCTTGTAACATCCATCACATTTGGTCCTCTCTCTCGTCCTTTTTGCCTATCTCCTATGTTTATGACTGGAATTTTAAAAAGTGATGATTCTATAATTCCACTACTAGAATTCCCTACTAACACTTTACAATTCTTCAGCAAACCCAAATAATCTTCTCTTGGTAATGATCTAAAAAACTTTATTGAATTATACTTTGTAAATTTTTGTATTATTTTATTTATGGAATTATTACCTGTATCTATATTTGGTCCAATAATTATTGCATTATGTTTTGTTTTGATTACTGCTCTTAACGTAGAAAGCATTTGTTCTTTGCTTTTATCTGGCTCTGTTGTATCTGGATGCTGAAGAACTATAATTTCATTTCCTGTTAAATTCAAATCATATTTTAAATTTAATTCTTCTAAACTTGATATCTTATTTTCAATGACTTCATCTATGCTTAATGAACCTGTTTGAATGATATATTTTGGATTTTCACCCATTTTTTTAATCCTAGTTGCACTCTTTTTTGTTGCAGCAAAATGAATATTTGATATTTTAGTTATGGCATGTCTCGTATATTCGTCCAATCCTCCTGATTTATCTCCACCATGAATATGCACATTTGGTATATTTTGATGATATGCCGCTATTGCAGAAGATAGCATTTCATACCTATCTCCAATTATTATATTCAAATCTGGCTGTAATTTTTTAAAGCATTTGGAAAACTCAATAACTCCTTTACCTATTGACATTGAAGTGTTAAAACCATCATCTTTTTTTGGAACTATGTTTATTTTTGCACTTATTTTAAATCCATCTTTTCTAATTTCTTCAATAGTATTTCCATGATTTCTAGATAAATGTGAGCCTGTCACAATTAAAATTAATTGAAATTTTCTACTTTGACTAATTTTTTTTAACAAGGATCTTAAGATTCCATAATCAGCTCTTGTCCCAGTAGAGACTATAATCTTTATTTTTTTCATAAATATGATTATTTGATTAATCCAGTACCAACCCTAAATTTAGGGTGCCAAATTCCATCTCTATCTTGTTCAAATAGTTCTTTGTTATACCATTTATCCATAATTTTCCAAAATTCTACTACGCTAAGACCTATAAATTCACAAAATTTTTCAACAATGTCTTGATCTAGTTTACCATCTTTCTCTTCCACAATTGGGATCATCTCTTCACGAGTTTTCATTCCATATCTTATCCATCTTGATGCATTGTCTGTTGCTACCGCATGCCCAAACTTTAGATATTTCATATAAGGATTTAACAAATAGCTGATTGAATCTATTTGATCATAATTGTCAATTGATCCTTCTCTCTCATGCTCATGACCTAAATGCCTAAATCCTAATTTCTGAGCAACCTGAAAATTATGATGAGAATTCCAAGGAACAAAATAGCTTAAATAAATTGGTTCTAATCCTACTGCTTTACATTCTTCTAATGTTGGTTGTATTATTGAATTCATATCTTTTTCATTAATTTCTCCATCTTCAAACCATTCTTTCCAAACTGGTTTGGATACGTCATTAAGTGGCTGTAACATTGCTGATGGTGTTTCTTCATCATATTTTCCACCATAAGTATAATTGACATCTTCTCCGTAAACCAGAAGTTTTAATCCTAATTTTATGCACATTCTAACCGGAAATGAATACATTTGATAATCTAGATACCATGATGGTGAACCTAATTTCTCAAAAGCTTTTTTGAACATTTTTTTTGCAATTTTTCTATTAGGATGTAACATTATCACATCACACCCAAATACTTCTGATATATTCTCTAAATTTTTTCTACCAGTATCTGTCCAATCAATATTTCCAACTGATAAAAGAAGTGGATTCATTTTCATCACTTCTTTCATATAATGAACCTGGAAATGAGAGTCTTTTCCACCTGAAACTGCTATTGCGCAATCATAATTATCACCATTACTGTTTCTATGTTTATCACATAATTGTTTAAACTCGTTCATTCTTTTTACCCAATCTGTATTTTTGCTTTTTTCATAATGTATGCATGCAACACATACTCCGTCAACAAATCTTATTCCTGGTCTAGTATCAGGCATTAAGCATTTTGAGCAATATCTCATGATATTTCATGCCTGTTGATGTATTTAATCTCATATGTTTAAGATATTTTTTTAAAAAGAATTATTGTTTCTGAACCTTTATTTTTTTCACTTAGGGTATTTTCTAACTCCTTAAACATTTTTTTATTCTTATATATTACATCAAAAATTTTTACAACTGCTTTTGATTCTTGTGTTGGTGCAGTTTCTTTATAATATGAAAACCAATCATCATAATTTTCTAATATTACACAAGCTGATGTCTGCTCTATCTTTTTAAATAATTTTTTCTTTAGAAGATATTCTGTAATCCATTGACTTGAAAGAATTGTCTGATGATGTGGCGGATACATCATATGATAATCAAACATTCTTCCCAAAGATGAATTATAATCAGGTGTAGACAATAGAAAATATCCATTATCATTTAATGCACTATGAATATTATTTAGATACAATTCTAGTCCTTCAAACGGAATATGTTCTATTACATGTAATGAAGTAATCACATCATAATTTTTGCCAAAACTATTTTGTAGAAAATTGACATTCATAACAGAAACTTTTTTCTCATGAAGGATTTTCTTCACATGATCCAAATTAAAATCTGCACATGTTACATCCCACTTCAGGTTTCTTTTTTTTGCCATACTTGAAAACTCACCAAATCCGCCTCCAAGATCTATCATACATGTTTTTTTAGGTGCTGTTTTCTCAAGTAATTCTAGCGCCCGTATTTTTTCTTTAAAATGAGATTCGCCTTTATTTTTTAAATAATTTTCTATTAGTTGTCTTTCATCATTTTTAGGTCTTTCAAATTCATCGTAAAGTAAATGTACATCTTTCATAGCACATTGTTTTCTTAGTGTTACTAGACCACAGTTTCTGCATTCATAGTATAACGGTTTTTTTGATGAAAGAAAACCAATCATAGGTTGACTAGTTGTCAAAAACAATTTTGTTAATTCATTGCTTTTGCAATGTGGACATTTTCTGATCTCTTTTGTATGTAGTCCTGTTACTGCATAATCTAAAATAAAATTATATATTTCATTACTATCTAATATTTTTAAAATTTTTTCTAAAGACATCTTCTCAAGATTTGATATTTTTTTCAATAAACCCAAGAAAATTTTTATTCTTAATGGACGATTTAGATTAAATTGATTATTATTTTGTCTTTGTGTATTCCAATATAGTATATTATTTGATTTTAATGTAGACCACCAATTTTTTTTAGCTATTTTTTCCATTAAACTCTTGTATTGTATTATAAATGTGGGACAAGTACCTGGAATTGCATTTTCTATTGATGATACTCCTCGTATATTTTCCAGAGTTAATTGTTTTACAAATTTATCATCTAAAAATGGATTTATTGATTCTATGAAAAAAAACACTTGATCTCTTTTAGATTTTAAAAAATTATTTAATTCTGCTTCTGTTGAACTTTTGATTGAAGAATATTCTAGGATATTTTGTAAGATATTATCAGGATCCCATATATGAATTGATTTAGAAAAGTGATACTCTATCCTCTTTATTTCAAATTTGATGATTTCTTGAATATTTTCTTTTAACACTGAATTAATTTTTAATACAAAAATAGAATCTGTTTTTTTCATATTTTAATTATTTGTGTTATTTTGATTCATGTTTCTTATTTTTCTTTTTTAAATACTTTCGAGTAATATTCCTTCATTTTCTCTTCTTTTTTCTCGACTATTAATCTTGGTGGTATGAAATACTCGTTATCAAGATTATGATTTATGCCCACCAGAGAATATCTCACTTGTTTAGAAGTATTCTTTCCTGATTTATGAATTAATTTAAAATCGAATATTAATAATTGGCCCAATTTCATTTCTACTGATATGGGTTTGTATTTTCTAATTACTGCATCATCGACTATGAATTTGTATAATACATCTTCTTCTATGTTTGATTGTTTTGCAATTCCTTCATTATGACTGCCTGGACATACTTCAACTGTACCATTTTCTTTTGTTGCATTATGAATTAATGGCGCCCATGTTTGTAAAAAATTACTTTTTGGAACATAATAAAAAACTTCTTGATGCCAACCGCATGTTCTTTCATTTGGATCTAGAGGAGGATCAATTCTACATCGGCTCTGATCAATGTATGTAGGACTATCTATTTCTCTTGAAAGTAACTGGTTAATGCATTGCCCAATTTCCTTTTTTGCAGTAATTCTTAGAAATTGTGGTGTTTGAAAAATCGTATCGTACACATTTGCAACATGTTGATGATCAATTTCTTCTAATCTGATTATTCCTTCGTCTAATTCTTTTCCAATAAAATCTGCTGGTGTTAATTCTTGATGTATTTTTGCAGCTTTTTCCAAATTCACTTTAACAATATGAGTGAGTGCATTTCTAAACTCTGCTAATTCAGTTGTAGAGAAAAAATTATCCAAAATTAAATACCCATTATTTTTATAAAACTCAATTTGTTCATTATTTAGTATCATGATCTGTTCCAACCACAGCATCTAATTATATTTATTGAGGAAAATCATTTGTATCATATCTTTTTAGTTTGAATCGATTACTCTCATCTAATTCAGCGTCCCCAACTTCTGTTGTAAGTCCAGCTTGAAAATTAAATTCTTTAATTTTTTCAATTACTCTTAAATCAAAATTCCCATATGGATAACACATAATTTGTTCATTATCTGGATTAATTCTTTTACAAAAAATGATGCTATTTTTTATCTCATTTTCTAGCATTTTATAGGATAAATATGATAACCATTCATGTGAATACCCATGAGAACTAAAATACATTCCATGCTCTCTCATTTCATCTATTTCATCAAATGACAAGTACAATTGTTTAGAAAAATCCCTTTCATCATTTGAAACATATTTTTCAAATAATTCTTTTGCAATAGTTTTCCTCATATCCTGTGGTAATTCTCTTTGCAGTATACGTTTTACAAAAATGATCTCAGCAGAATCAAATCTATTTGGAATTGCTAATTTTTTCCATAAATTCTGAGGCTCATCTACTTCATATTCTGATTGATGCTCTTTAATTTTATCAAACACATCTTTTACTAATACTGATTTATCTTTGACTGTTGCTAAAATAAAATGAATTTTGTGTACATCTAGAACAATATTTTCTATGATTGGTTTTGCGGGCGGAAAAAATAAACCTTGTATGCCTTTATCTTTTAAAATTGGAAATACATGATTGTAATGATCTTTTAACCCGTCATCAAATGTAAGAATCACGCGTTCTTTATTTTCATTTTTTTGTAAATTCATTGAATTTAATAAAAAATCTACTCCTGCAATTTCAAAATTATTTTCAAAGAATGTGATCTGCCTTTGAAATCCTACGACTTCCAATCCCTTTATTTGAGAAAACTCACTTTCCTTAATTGGACGTACATAATGATACATTATGATTTTTGCTTTATTCAATACTATTTCATTAATTACTGCTCACTAAAAGTTTGTTGTCAGTAAGCTCTATCCTGATCAGAATCTGCTTTTACAAAATACCAATTACTATCATTTTCTAAAATTTTATGATTAATTGATTTTTTTAAATCTGAATAGAGGAAATTAATGTGAGGTCTTCTGCTTTTATCAATTGGATTAAAAACAGATGGTATTTTTATGCTCAGTTTATTATTAAAAAATCCAAACTTCTTTAATGCTTTAGAATAAAAGTTTCCTGTACAAAAAAAATCTATGAAATGTGCTTTTTTCATACAATATTTTTTTACAGAAAATATTAATTCTTCCTCAAAATCTTTTTTTACTATCATATCTACAATTCTTGCAGCTTTGATCTCTTTATTTTTTAATTCAAATCTGATCACTGCAAATCCAACCGTTGTATCATTGTACTCTAAATTAAGAAAATGGTAATCAATTAAAGGATGCTTTAGATATCTCCAATTTATGTATCTTCTATCTCTTTCTGTAGTTATAGGATATCTTTCTTTTACTGCATTCCAAAATTTATCGTAATCCCTATCTATGTCTCTGATTCTTTTCATATTGCATTTTGTATGATATTTTGACACATTTTGTACAGTTGGAATTTTAATCCCAAGAAAATTTTCTATTTTGCTTTTTTGGGTAATGCAAACATGTCTTTTTAAATTTCCTAGAGTAAAACCACCTATTTTATGATATATGCTTTCAGTACCTTCAGATCCACTGAGTACCATTGCAAAATCAAATTGTCTGTTACTAAATTTTACAAGTTGTAATCCTAAACCTTTTCCACGATATTCATCTAATGTAAAAAATGATATATGCCATATCCCTTTCTTAATTGAATTAAAAATTTTTAATTTGAATGGTATGCATCCTAAATGAGATATAATTTTATTATTTCGCTCATCTACAATGATTGAAATTTCCTCATTCTTAAGAAATGGATTTTTCTTAAATTGCCATTGAAAATGAGAGTTGTTTTTTAAAACATGATATTTTCCATATGCTTTATCATAAAAATTTTTTAAATTTTTCATGTTTGATTGTTTTACAGAACTAATCATTTGTTTATCTTGTTTATTACAAATATTTAATATGATAACTTTACAAATTCATTTCATGTTTGTCATTGGAGAGATAGGTGTAAACTGGGATGGAGATTTTGAAATAGCTCGAGAAATGATGCATCAATCAAAAATGCTTGGCTTAAATGCAGTAAAATTCCAATCATTTACACTTGATATGATAAAGAGTCACCCCGAATCTAATAGATTAATTCGTTCTTCTATAAATAAACAAAATGTGGATAAAATTCATCAAATCTCTCAAGAAATAGGAATTGAATGGTTTTCTACTCCAATGTATGTTGAAGCAATTGATATGCTAGAACCTTATGTACATAGATATAAAATTCGAGAATTTGACGGTCGATCAATTGTAAATAACTTTTCTTCTGATCTATTCAATTTAATTTATAAAAAAAATAAACCTATCTACATTAGCTCTGAAACTATTCCCACATCTTGTAAGTTTTACAATGATCCTAATATCAAATGGTTATACTGTGTACCTAAATATCCGTGCAAATTGAATGAAATTGATTTTACTAAACTAAAATATTTTGATGGATTTTCAAATCACTGTAATGAAGTCGAAGGCCCAATTTCTGCAATTAAAGAAGGAATAGAAGTTCTTGAAATTCATATTACTTCTGATAAAAATAAGGATTTTGTGGATAATAATGTCAGTTTTGATTATGATGATCTAAAAGATATTATGAAAGCAGCAAAATTATCCTCTACTAGAAAAAGAGTTGACCATGAACAATTATCTTAACAAATCAATATGCTTGATAGCCGCAAGAGGAGGATCAAAAGGAGTTCCAAACAAAAATATTCGTATGCTAGGAAAAAAACCTTTGATAGCTCATTGTATCGAAACAGCAATTGATTCACACATTTTTGAACATGTGGTGGTCTCTACAGAAGATGACACAATAGCAAAAATTGCTAAAGAATTTGGTGCAGAAATTCCGTTTAAACGTCCCAGTAATTTTGCCACTGATGCATCAAGTATGACCGATGTAATAGAACATGCTATTGTGAAACTAACAAAGATGGGATATAATTTTGATTCACTTGTAAATAGAGATTGTACTGTGCCTTTCATCAATAAATCTGACATTCTTGGAGCACTATCTTTATTTCAAAAAACACACTGTGATCTTGTTTGTGCTGTTTATCGACAACATCATAATCCATACTTTAACATGATGGAAATTAACAAACTTGGATTCCTGAGATTCAGTAAGCATCTGAACAAAAAACCTCAAAATCGACAGGATGCTCCAATTGTTTATCAATTAAATGGTCTTTTTGTTTTAAATGTCAAACAATTTATGAAATATAGGGTATTTTATATGCCTAAAGCACTGCCATTTGAAATTCCACCTGAACGTGGGGTTATGATTGACACCGAATTTGAATTTCAGATAGCTAACATGATTGCAACTAAAAAAATCAAAATCTAACCGATATTACACAAATTAATTACCATGTTGTCCAACCACCATCTACTACTAAATTTGCACCTGTCATATAGGATGATGCATCAGATGTTAAAAATAAAATTGCTCCATCAAAATCCTCTCTTGTTGCCATTCTTCCAAGAATAGTTCGTTCAGAATATTTTTTTACAAAAGTTTTGTCAGTATGTAATTTTTTATCAAAAATTCCACCCAGTGTTATTGTATTAACGCGAATATTTTTTCCTTGCCAATATGCTGCTAAATAACGGGTAAGGTTTACCATTGCACCCTTTGTTGCAGCATAAAATGATGGAGAATTCAATTTACTTTTACCGTAAATTCTTTGATCTGCTCCTACCATTCCATAAATGGAAGAGACATTAATGATAACTCCACTTTTTTGTTTAATCATTATCTTTCCTACCTTTTGACAACATAGAAACAATCCTCGTAAATTTATATCGACAGTTTTATTCCAAAGTTCTAATGAATATTCCTCAAAAGTAGAAGACAAATTAGGATCTTCTCTAGGAATAAAATGAGCATTATTTATTAAAACATCTATCTTTCCATATTTCTTTATAGTATATTTGACTAGATTTGAAACATCCAATTGATTTGAAAAATCTGCATGATATGCATTACACTTTGTTTTGTATTTTTTAACTATTTCATTAGCTAATTCTTCGTTCTTTATCTTATCTTGGTCAACTAATACTAAATTTGCTCCTGCTTGACTTAATACATTAGCAAATCTACTTCCAACCCTTCCAGCAGAACCTGTAAGAATTATTGTCTTTCCTTTTAAACTAAAAATTTCAAAAATGGATTTATTTTCTTTCATGATATTTTTACCACCTTTTTACATCTGTCTGATTTTTTAATTGCAATGGCAATTTCTAATACTTTTGAACTTTTACTAATATTGTTGAAACTTTCTCTTTTATTTTTTATACGGTTTAAAAAATATGTTATTTCATCTAAATACATTTTATTCTTGTCAAACTTACTTAGTTTCAATCTTTCACTCCATCTGTTTTTACTGTTATCGTAAATTTTAACTGAATTTGTCTCAAAATCCCAAACCAATTTACCTTTTGTTCCAATAATTTTACCTCCTCTTTCTGATGGCTTTTGAAAATAATCCAAATGTATCTCTGCTATTATATTTGTCTTAAATTTTAGTAACACAGAAGCTAAATCTTCTACTTCTATATCTAAATCACTCATTTTACCTAAAAATGAATTTACTTCACTAACTTTATCAAAAAACCAATATAGATAATCTATTTCATGAATGCAAGTAAGTATCACACCTCCACCTAAATCCTTTCTTGCAGCATAACTCTTCTTATAATTTTCATATTGATGCCAATCAGGTAAGAAAGAACCATTTTCTACTTGTACTGACATAATTCTTCCCAATTGTTTTGTATCTAAAATATCCTTAATTTCTTTTAAACAAGGATGAAAACGCATGACACAACCTACATGTGTAATTAATCTATTTGTTTTAACAATTTTTTGAAGATTATTTATACCACTGAAAGAATTTGATAAAGGTTTTTCAATAAAAATATGAATATGTGCTTTAGCTAATCTTAATGCGATTTTGATATGCAAATTTGTTGGATTACATATTATTGCAGCATCCGGTTTAATTTTTAAACACTCATCTAATGAATCAATTTTTTTGCATTTTCTTTCTTTCAAAAAATTATCGTATTTTCTTTTGGTATATACCAAAATTTCAATATTTGGTAATGTGGATAGATTCTCAATATGGCGTTTTCCGATTGAACCATAACCTACAATTAAAATCAACAAAACAATTTATCGTCATAATACTATGATATTAGTTTTAAATTACTGGTTTAAATTAAGAAAAGCACAATAAATAGAGGCATAGATTGACTGTAATGAAAAAAAATGACCCTCTAATCAAGGAATTAAGAAATAAAACCATTCTTATCACTGGAGGAGCTGGAAGCGTTGGTTCAGTTCTTACAAAAAAACTACTAGAATATCCTGTACGTGCAGTGCGTGTTTTAGACATTAATGAGCATGCTTTATTTCAGTTGAGTCATTCAATAAATGATTCCAGACTCAGATTACTTTTAGGTAATATTTGTGATCTAAGTAGAATTGAAATAGCGGGAACTAACGTAGATGTTGTTTTTCATACAGCTGCAGTAAAAAATATTGAAATTTCAGAATTCAATCCATTTGAAACTATTGAAACTAATATCACCGGAACCATAAATATGATAAAAATGACAATGAAAAATAAACCTGTAAAATTCTTTAACATTAGTACTGATAAAGCAGTTGATCCTACTACATTGTATGGTAGTACCAAACAAATAGGTGAAAGATTAGTAAGTTGGGCATCTACACACATTGATTCTATAAAATTCTCTACCATTAGATTTGGAAACGTCATTGAGACTCGAGGTAATGTTTTTGAGATCTGGAAAGAACAAGCTCAGGCGAGTATCCCTTTATCTATAACCGACAGTAAAATGAAAAGATACTTTTTTCATGTCGATGAGGCGGTAGATTTCATATTGCAATGTGTTTCTCTTTCAAAGGGTGGTGAAATTTTTGTTCCAAAAATGAATTTATTTGACATAAAAGATCTTGCAAATGAGGTTTCAAAAAATCATAGAATTATAGGAAGCCGTAAAGGAGAAAAACTAACTGAAATTTTAATAAGTGATATTGAAAAGAAATCTGCTATTGAAACAGATAACATGTGGATTATTAAATAAATTTTTAATATTTTATTTGACTAATTCAAAAAATTCTATAATAGATTCAACTAAATAGTTTTTTTCTTCATTCGTCATATTAGGATATAATGGAATTGTAAGAACCTCCTTTGATATCTTCTCTGTAATTGGCAGCATCCCTTCTTTAGTTTTTAACATATTTCTATAAAAATTCGTTAAATGTATCGGATTAAAATAAACTTTTGAAAAAATTTGTTTCTTAGTCAAAAATTCATGTAATCCATCTCTGTATTTTTTATCTGATAGTCTGATAGTGTACATTTGATAAATATGAGTATTTCCAGATAGTGGTTTTGGTGTTTTAATGTATTGAATTTTTGATAGTCTAGAAGAAATATACTCTGCATTCTCCTGTCTCATCTTAATAATTTTATCAAGTTTTTTAATCTGGGTTATTCCTAATGATGCTGTAATGGTAGACATTCTCCAATTATATCCAATTGTGTTGTATTCTGGCTCATCAGGATTGTTAAAATAATTTATTTTATCTATTCTTCCATGAGATCTTATGAATTTAATTTTTTCATAAATTTCTTTTGAATTAGTTACTACCGCTCCGCCTTCTCCAGTCGTTAACACTTTATTTCCACAAAAACTAAAAATTGCTGCATTTCCAACACTTCCCAATTTTTGATTATTTACTGAAGATCCTAACGATTCTGCAGCATCTTCAATGAGAATTAATTTGTTTTCTACTGCAATCTTCATTAAATCTAGAATTTTACATGGGTTTCCTCCATAATGTACTGGTACAATTGCTTTTGTTTTTGTATTGATGTGTTTCTTAACTTGATTTGGATCCAAACCAAATGTTTCTTCTTCAATATCTGTAAAAACTGGTTTTGCTTTGACAAATAATACTGAATTTGCTGTAGAAATAAAAGTGAATGATGGTACAATTACTTCGTCGTCTTCTTTTATGTTGTAGGCTAAGTAAGATGCGTGTAATGCAGATGTTCCAGAATTTAATGTTAGGCAATAATCCATTCCTAGATAATTTTTGATTTCACTTTCAAATTCTTCTATCTCTGGACCTAATGCCCAATTATTCCCACGTTTAATAATTTTTGTAATTAAATTAAGATCTTCTTCATCCGTAAAAATTTTGTATAATGGTATCTTCCAATCTGTTTTTTCCACAATACACTCTTTTAGAGATGCTCTAAATATCTGCTACTATGAATTTGAGTTTATTTACCTAATATCAAATATTACTTATTATGTCCAATTATTTCCATTATTTTGTTTGCTATTCTTTCTGATGCTTTTCCATCTGTTTTGTAATAATACTGTGTAAAAAAATCTTCTAATTTTTTTGTTGAGGGTTGAAATGTAATTGCTTTTTCTAAAGCAGGAATTATATCATGTTCATCTTTACATTCGATCACAAGTTTATTTTCTAGAAGCACATCTTCTTCGACTCCAAATATATTCCATATTATTAGTGGTTTACGATATATCAAAGCTGAAATAATTGCCGTACTGGTTGCTGGAGTAATAATTACATCTGAATTCTCAATATATTTTTCTACATCTCCTTTTTGATGTATCTCTAATGTAGAATCTGTGGATTCTATCAAATTTTTATATTCAAAATAATTTTCATTTGTTGGATGAATTTTTATGGTTATGAGAATTCTCTTTCCAGATTTATTTACTTGGTTGATAACTTCTTTAATAAAAAAATCACGTTGCTTTAATGTCTGTTCTTTATTTCCACCAAAAACTGTCATTGTTAATATCAATATTTTGATTTCATTTGGATTTATTTTGATATTTTTTAATTTTTGTGCATTTTGAAATGATGTATCGTAATTAGGATTACCTGCTATGAAAATTTTAGATTTTTTGAATTTCAAATCTGTTAATGTTTTTTCTGTTAATTCACTCTCTACAATATGTAAATCTAATTCAAATTTTGGTGAAAAATCAGGACGTGAACCAAAAAGAGGAAAATACATCATAACAATTGAACACAAATCTGCAAATATTTTCAATACATTCCAATGAATTTTTCTTTGCGTTTTAATTAAGAAAAAATGTTTTTGAATAAAGATTTTAAATCGTTCTGAATTATTTTTTCCTTCATGTGATTTTATACTTAATTGAGCTAAAATTCCAATTTTATTTTTTTTTGTAAATAACCCATTGCCTAATTCCCCACCAATTCTAAAAATATGTAAATACTTAGCTGCTAAAGAAAAAGCATAATCCGGAATACTAATCCCAGGAATGATGTATATTAAATCAGGCTTAATTTTTTCTAATATTTCATAAGCATCATTAAAATCATTCATTCTGATAATTGTCTCGTTTTCTTGTGGACTGTAACTTGAAATATCTAAATTTGTGTGAATTACCCAAATTAATTCAACATTAATTCTTTTTCTTAAAATAGGCACTATTTTTTCAAATAATACTGTTGTATATCCACGTACATTAGGCAATGTATGATTTACAACTAAAATTTTTAGAATATTCTTTTCATTCATTATTTTTCATTCTATTCTCTTAACTATTTTTTTAAAATATCAATATTCATAAACTTAACTTCATATTAAAATTTGACTAAGTTGTCTGGAATCAGAATTACTTACACCGGATTGTTGTCTTTTGTAGGTGGATTAATCAGTATCGTAACTGGACTTATTTTTACTCTAATTATTACACGAACACTTAGTCCTGAGCAATATGGTTCTTGGGGATTGATCAACGTATTATTACTGTATGTTTTAATGATCGGACCAATTGTTTCGTATTGGACTACACGAGAAATTGCAAGAGATACTCATTCAGGAAAAACATCTGTTTTAGCAAGTTTTGGCTTATCTGTCATAGCTACAATCGTTTATCTTTTTATTGCATATGTAATGAGTATCTATTCTAACGTACAAGTTGACATTCTTTTAATGGGTGGAATTTTGATTCCAGCGATGTTTGTAAATTCTATTTTATCTGCAATCAATCTTGGTTCAAAACCACATGTTGTAGTTTATGGCACAGTTGCTTATGGTTTAACATCAATACCATTTGCATTTCTTTTTGTTAATGTTTTAGAAATTGGAATAATTGGATTGTTATTCTCACTTCTCATATCTTATTGTGTAAGTATAGTAATCCAGTTTTATTACTCGTATGATAAACTTAAAAATAATTTTAACAGTAAATATATAAAAAAATATCTAAAATATTTTTGGATACCTGCATATCCTAGCATAGCCATCATTGTGGCAGGATTGGATATTTCTATATTCACTATTTTAATGGGTTCGGTGATTGGATTGGCATATTGGATAGCAGCATCTGTTTTACCTAGTATGATTTCACATACAGGATTAATTTCTAGAGGTGTATATGCCAAGCTTTTAGGAAGTGATAAAAAAGATTATCTGGAAGACAATATTATACACGTGTTATTTTTTGGTATCTTGTTAACATCTGTTGTTATTACTTTTAGTCGTGCTGGATTGTATGTTCTTAATCCAATCTATGAATTTGTGTTTCCAGTGGTGATGATTTTAGCTGTTGATGGATTCTTTACTGTTTTAACAAATATTTTCACACAGTCTTTAGCTGGTATTGAAAATGTGGATAAAGATAATACCTCTACATTCAAAGACTATGTAAAAAGTAAATTATTTTTACCGCCAACACTTAGACTTATTCAGACTTGCACATATGTGGTAATTCTCACAACAGGCATATTATTCCTGAAAAATTATTCTGTTTCTGATGTCAATTTATTAATTTTCTGGGCGTCTATTGCTGTATTAACTCAAATTCCACTCTCACTTTACTTGTATGTTCTTGTGAAACGCAATTTAATGATAAAAATAAAAAGAAAACATATTTTGAATTATGTCTTATCTGCGGTAATAGTATTTGGTTTGACATATTTTATCAGTGATCATTTTCTTTATTACACAAATAATCTTGTTGTGTTTTTACCTAATCTCCTAGCATATGTAATTGTAAGTATATTGGGATATTTTGTTGTGACATCATTATTAGACAATAAAGCCAAGTATTTATTAAAATCCATTCTTAAAGAGATCAAAGAAAAAAGTGTTCGTTCAAAATGAATATTCTAATAATTCATGAAATAGATTGGATAAAAAAAGTTCCTTTTGAACCACAGCACTTGGCTGAATTATTTTCACTTAAGAATAATGATGTTTTTGTTGTATATTGTGCAGCTCCAGATTTTTCTCAAATTATAAGCGGATTGTTTACTACTATCACAAAAAACTATTCTCGACTTTATGATCATGCATCAATTACTCTAATACGACCAAGATCAATTCTTGTCAAGGGTCTTAATAGATTGACTCATTTCCTAACTTGTAAAAAGATAATAAAAAAAATTATCTCTGAGAATAATATTGATATAATTTTACTGTATGGTGTTGCAACAAATGGAATACAATCAATACAATTATCTAATGAAATGCATATTCCACTTGTTTTCAGATGTTTGGATGTAGCACATGAATTGGTAAAAATTCCAATATTACATAATCTTACCAAAAAATATGAAAAATTAGTCATAAATAATGCTACTAAAGTCTTGTCAACAACTCCTGAACTTGTCAGATATACAAAAGAAATGGGGGCAAATGAAAATTCAGATTATTTCCCACTTGGTATAAATCCTCAATTTTTTAAACCTGTTTTAAAAATACAATCACTAATGCAACAATTAGGTTTGAAAAACTCTGATAAAGTAATAGGTTTTATTGGAACTGTTTATCCATTTGCAGGATTAGATTTTTTAATAAACAATTTTCACATATTAAAAAATGAAATTCAAGGAATCAAGTTCTTGATTATAGGCGGTGGACCAGACTTTGTTCGTATAAAATCCTTGATTAAACAATTACATCTGGGCAACGATATAATTATGACAGGTTTTGTAAAACAAGAGAAACTTTTTGAATATGTCTCTTTATTTGATATCTGCGTAAATCCTTTTGTTGTAAATAATATTACAGATCGAATTATTCCGACAAAAATTCTTGAATATATGGCATGTGGCAAACCCGTATTATCTACTCCTTTACGAGGAACTGTTGAATTACTTCCAAATGAAAACTTTGGCATTGTTTATTCTCCATTATCTGAATTCATCACTTCTTTGGTGAAATTATTTCAAAATCAGGAAAAATTAAATAAATTAGGAAACAATGGATTTCTTTATATTGAAAAAAATCACTGTTGGGACAAGTTATCTGATGACTTGCTCATTATTTTTCAGGATATTGTATCAAAATCTATCAAATAACCCATGAAAGATTTTTCATGATATTTTTCAATTCATCTATACTCATGAGTTTGACTGAACCTGAACTATATTCCTCAAAACTAATTTTTTTCTTTGTAGAATTTTTATCGAACTCATAATTTTCTCTTTTTATAACATAATGATCTTTCTCTTCTATGGCAAATCTCATTTCTTCTTCTGAGACAAGAATTTCGTGAATCTTTTCACCTGGTCTAATACCTACAAACTCAATTGGATAGTCCTTTTTCTTGGTTATAATTTCCGCATATGCTCTTGCAAGATCTATTATCTTTGCAGATGGTGCTTTTTTTACAAATATCTCTCCACCCTTTGCATTTTTTAATGCATAAAACACAAGCTGAATTGCATCATGCAGCGTTAACAAAAATCTTGTCATATCTGGATGTGTAACAGGCAAAGGTTGTTTTTTATTGATTTTACTGTCCCATAATGGTATGACACTTCCTCTACTGCCAAGAACATTACCATACCTTACAGAACAAAATATTGTCTTGCTGTGTTCATATTGATCTGATCGAAAAATTTTCTCTTGTAATGCTTTTGTCATTCCCATCGCATTAACCGGCTTTACTGCTTTATCTGTGCTAACAGCTACAACATGTTTTACCCCTCTATCAATTGAGGCTCTGACCAAATTATGTGAACCTATGATATTTGTTTTAACTGCTTCTAAAGGATACAATTCTACTATTGGAACTTGTTTTAGAGCTGCAGCATGAAAGACAATATCCACATCTTTACAAACAGTGTATAATCGGTCATAATCCCTGACATCTCCAATAATGTATTTTATTACTTTAGAAATTGGTTTATCTCGAAGTTCTTGTTTCATAGTATTCTGTTTGTCCTCATCTCTACTAAAAACTAGAATATTCTTTGGTTTGTAATTTGATAATTCTTTTACCATCTGATATCCAAAACTTCCTGTACCTCCAGTTATCAGTATATTTTTACCATTAATTATATTGAAATAATCCACTTGTCTCTATTTTTGATCTGATTTAATAAATTATACTTATTTTTATATTTCACCATCTTTAAATCCATTCCTAATAAAAACACGATATTGCAACTAATCAACAAAAATTATACAAACATTGATGCAAAATTATTCTTTCTAATCTTCCTCATACTTTTCACAATTTACACATTTACTTCCGATGGACATAGAGCAACCAACGATGAAGAATATGCACAACAACAAACTTTACGTTTAGTTCTCTTAGAACCTGATCCTGAATTTATTCCCGGTGAATCTGGAACTTTATTTAAATATCCAGAATTTTGGTATCCACATGGTCAGGGGAATTCATGTCAAAATGCTCTTATTTGTTATGGAGCACATGTAGCTCATAGCATTACTGAATATCCTTTTGTTTTCATTAATCATTATCTTAATATTATAAACAAGGACACTTACGTTTTCTCGTTATCTGATTTTACTGATCAACATTATGTATTCTGGAGAAATAGCATTAATCCTGATTTTACATTTATGGAATTATTTTTTGGTCCTTTTTACTCCGCGCTTTCTGTAGGCTTATTTTTTTTAATTTGTCGTACTTTTAATTATTCAGTCAAAACTTCTTTATGTCTTTCATTTCTATTAGGTCTTTCAACATCAATTTTTGCATATTCTGGCACTTCTTTTAATCAGGTATCTGCGTTATCTTTTATTTTACTTGGGTTTCTATTATTTCGAAAATATCAAATTTCTTTACAACTTCGTTTTATTTTACTTGCATTCTCATCTTTAGTATTTGCTTTTATGATTCGAGAGGACGCAATTTTGTTTATTATTCCACTCTTTCTCTTTTCAATTATTTTATCATTAACTAAAAAGAATAAAATTAAAAATATTATCTTGTTTACATTACCCCTCATTTTGGGTTATGCAATTTATCGAATTTTTGATCTAATTCGATATGGAGTTTCTCAACAAAATAAAATAATATCTGACGTTTCAACTATAGTTACTTTTGGACAAGGAAACCCGACATTTTCATTTGTTGAGCATATGTTTGGACTATTACTATCTCCGGGTATTGGATTATTCATTTATGTTCCAATATTGCTAACTGTGTTTTTTTCATTACCTGACTTTTTTAAATCTAACAAAGCAATTTCTATCCTGATATTATCGTTCTCATGTTTGTTTGTGATTCATTTTGCAACTTTTAATTTTTGGCATGGTCTTACAGCATGGCCTCCAAAATACATGTATGCGTTAATCCCATTTCTTTTATTGCCTCTAGGAGTTAGTATACAAAAAAGAAAATCAAAAATCATACCATTCATTATAGGACTAGGTATTTTTGGATTCTTTTTTAATATGGCAGAAATACTCCAAGATGTAAACTGGTTTGTATGGGGTTCCCCTGGAGGACAAACTGGATTGTTTGGCCTTGCATATGGGAAATCACATCCATTGTATATTAATGACATCATAATCTGGACATTCCAATACAGTCCTTTGACAACTTCTATTAATACGATGTTTAGTGGACTGCAACTTGATGTTTATTTAATCAAGATTCTTGGAGTTGCCCCTTATTTTACAATCTTCATTTCGCTAATAATTTTTGAATTTTACATTTTAACACGAATCATAAAAACTATGAAACCAAGTAAAATTCAAATCTAGATTCTAACACTTGATATCCTTTTCAGACAATAATTTCTCCAATTTGTCTTTTATTTATAAAATAGTTGATTAGAGCATATGTGCCAAGAAACTATTATTTGGTAGCTTTTTAATACATCAATACAGGTTAATCTATATCTTATGAAAATAATGTCTATTTTTGGAACTAGGCCTGAAATTATTCGACTTTCACGAATATTTCCATTATTGGATAAACATTTTGAACATGTGATGGTTAATACCTCTCAAAATTATACATACGAATTAAGTAATGTCTTTTTTAAAGATCTAAAAATAAGGAAACCTGATTATGATCTAAAAATATCAACTACAAATTATGGTGATGAAATATCTGAAATAATAAAAAAATCAGAGACTGTCTTACTGAAAGAAAAACCAGATATCGTTTTAATTCTTGGTGACACAAATAGCGGCTTAGCTGCAATACCTGCATCTCATCATGGAATTAAGATTGTTCATTTAGAAGCAGGCATGCGTTCATTTGATTTTAGAATGCCTGAGGAAAAAAACAGGATTGTCATTGATCATCTATCTTCTATTTTGTTACCATATACATCCTATTCCAGAGAGAATCTAATTCGAGAAAATATTCATCCAAGTAAAATATTTGTTGTAGGGAATCCAATTATTGAAGTAATTAATTTCTATTCGAAAAAAATCAATCAAAGTAATATTCTTACCAAGATGAAACTTAGGCCTAATGGATACTTTTTGGTAACCGGCCATAGAAGTGAAAATGTAGATGATCCTAAAAGACTGGAAAAAATTCTAGACTCTTTGGATAAAATTCAAACTACTTTTAAAAAGAAAATTATTTACCCAATACATCCTAGAACGTCAAGTAAAATTAAAAAAGATCAGATCCCAAAAAACATAGATTTTATTTCACCCTTAGGCTTCTTTGATTTTTTAAAATTAGAGAAAAATGCCTTTTGTTTAATAACTGATTCTGGAACAATCCCAGAAGAATCTCTATATTTTAAAAAACCATGCGTGACAATTAGAGAAAGTACCGAAAGACCCGAGTATATTGAAGCAGGTTCAACGATTCTAGCAGGAATAGAACCTGATAACATCTTGGAATCTGTAAAGTTAATCACTTCTGCTAAACCTGATTGGGATTGGAATTCATCATTAGGTGATGGAAAAACTGCATCTAAAGTCATCAATATACTCAGAGGACACAATCGTGAAACTTTTTCACTCTAAAACACCAATGTACGAGATATATTCCCTAAATTTGTAATTAATCCATGGCAATTTTAGTTACTGGTGGTACAGGTGTATTGGGATTAGAATTATCTAAGAATTTTCCTAATTCATTATGTCCAACCCATCAAGAATTGGATATAACAAATAAAACTATGGTGTTTGATTTTTTTAGAAAACATGATTTTGATGGAATAATACATACTGCTGCTATGACCAGTATTCGTAAATGCGAAGAAGATAAAAAAACTGCTTGGTCTACAAATGTAGATGGTACAAAAAACCTCATTGATGCCGTAAACACATTAAAACCAAATACATATTTTATCTATATCAGTACTGCATGTGTTTTTGATGGACATGTTGGAATGTATAAAGAAAGTTCTATCCCATACCCAGAAAATTTTTACGCCCTCACAAAATTAATTGGAGAACAACATGTTCAAAAATTATCCAACCATCTTATTGTTAGAACTAATTTTGTTGGAAGAAAAAAATGGCCATATCCTAAAGCATTTGTAGATAGATTTGGAACCTACTTATTTGCTGATCAAGTCGCATCTGGAATATATGATGTATATAAAGAAAACTTGCGAGAATTTGTCCATATTACTGGTGACAAAAAAATATCAATGTTTGATCTAGCAAAAATTACTACCCCAGAAATAGAATCTCTGACATTATTAGATTATTCTGGACCGCCTTTAACTATAGATATGACACTTGATACTGAAGTGTGGAAAAAATACACTCTTAAATGATATCTATGAAAGTCATAGTCGTACTACCATTTCTTAAATCCATTGGGGGTGCAGCTAGATATGGTTGGGAATTAGCAGAATTTTTAGCATCTAAAGGTGATGATGTTATTATGTCCTCTATCTTTGCAGATAGAAATTTGTTTAAATCAAACAAATCTATCTCTGTAATAGATTTAGCTGATACCTCATTTTCTCCTCAAAATATCAAATATTGGTTAAAGTTTGGTAAAATTCGTAAGAATCTTCGTTTATTAGTCGAAAAAGAAAAACCTCACGTTATAATTTTCATTAACTGGCCAACTTCAATGTGGGCAGATAATTTTAATAATATTCCAGTTGTTTTTTCACCATTAGATATACAAATTTTATATTCTGACACTTATACCAAAAATCTCACAACTTCGTTATATTGGATGTGGAAATTTCTACGATTTTTTGTTAGAATCTATGAAAAAAGTAAATGGAAACATTTTGATTCAATAATTGCTAGTAGTAAGTTTACAGCTAAACATATTCGTGATGTTTATGATATGTCTTCTGAAGTAATTTACCTAGGTGCAAATAAAATATTTTTTGAGACTAGGCCAGAAAAATCCCGCGCAATTTTATGCTTGGGAGACATCAAAGCTCGGCATGCTTCATTTTTAATTCAAACTGCAGAAACACTCTATAAAAAACGGCAAGATTTCGAAATATGGATAGCTGGTGATAAAGAATTACATGGAGATGAATTAAAACAATTATCTCAAAAACTTGGACTTGAAAAAGTTGTAAAGTTTTTTGGTAGAGTCAGTGATGAAAAATTAGCATCACTTTATGCCAATTCCTTGGTTTTTACACATTTGGTAAAAGATGCTCCCTTTGGAATGCAAGTTGTAGAAGCTATGGCTGCAGGAACTCCCGTAATTTCTTGGAAACCCGGTGGTCCAGAAGAAAGCATTTCTCAAAATGAAACGGGATTTTTAATTCCACAATTTGATCATGATGAGTTAATCAAATATATTGAATTGTTTCTGGATGATTCAAATTTGAGCATTGAAATGGGTAAAAAAGCAAGAATTAGATCTGAAAAATTATTCAAAGGTTCTGATATTTATAATCAAATAAGAAATTTCATGATACAGACAATACAAAATAAATCAAATAGTAACTAATTCACAAAGACTTTAAAAATGGTTTTTCATTATATGATTAATGGAAATTATAAAATTAGAACCTGCATTTGTAGATGATCGAGGCTCAATTTGGGATTTATTATCTGACAATACAATTCACCATTCTGGATATCTAATTTCAAAAAAAAATTCTATTCGAGGTAAACACTATCACAAAGAACAAAAACAATATACTTTACTGTTAAAAGGGTTGATGGAACTTTCAATCAAGAATCTCAAAGATCCAAAATCTCCTCTTGAAGTATTTCAATTACACCCATTTGAAATGGTTTTGATACCACCATTTCACTATCATTCACTTAACGCTCTTGAAGATTGTGAATGTGTAATTTTTACCTCTAAAAGTAGGACAAATATGAGTTATGAGGAAGATACATTCAGAGTTGAAAATATCAACTCATTTTCTATACTCTGAGATTTGTATTTCTAATAAGAAATATTACTCTGTATTAAATTACAAATTCATGGGTAAGGCAATTAGATTTGGGATTATTGGTTGTTCTAACGTTGCCAAGAATTCTTTTCTTCCTGCATTACTCAAATCAAAAAAAGCGAATTTGGAATTTTTAGGCAGTAGATCTGTAAAAAAAGGATTTTCTTTCTCAAAACAATTTCACTGTAAAAATTTTGGTATCTATGAGGATGTACTGACCAATGAAACTGTTGATGTTGTATATATCTCACTTCCTCCATCTCTGCAAGAACAATGGGTTATTCGTGCAGCTAAAGCCGGAAAACATGTAATCTGTGAAAAATCCGTAACTACGTCATATCAATCTGCTAAAAAAATGGTTGATACATGTAAAAAAAATCATGTTCATATTATGGAAGGATTTTCTTTCCTTCATCATCCACAGCATTCAATTATTATGAAATATCTTCAACATAACAAGATAGGAAATTATTTCTCATTACATTCAAAATTTGGATTTAATTTAGACAGATCATCTACAAACTTTCGCTTGAAAAAGGAATTAGGTGGAGGCATTTTAAACGATGTTGCATGTTATATTATCAAAATTAGCAATGTTGTATTCCAAGGAATACCTAACTCTATTCTTTGTAACTTAATTTATGATAAAAAATACAACATAGATATTCAAGGAAGTATCTACATGTCGTTTGAAAATAACAAAGTTGCCACAGGTTTTTTTGGATATTCTAATTCATTTCAATCATCGTATGAAATATGGGGTCAGAAAGGATTGATAGGTGCAGAAAGGGCCTTTAATTTACGTACAAACAATCCTGCAAAAATTTCTCTGAGTACAGACAATTCCTCAAAAACACATGTCGTTTCACCATCTGATCAATTCCAATTAATGATTGAAAATTTTTGTACTTATATCTCAAAACCATTATTCAATCAAAATTATGAAAAAGATTTACTAACTCAAGCATATGTCATGGAACACGCACGTAAATCTGCATCACAAATGAAATTAATAAAAATTAAAAACTCTTAAACGATTCTTGGATGTGGAATGGGAATAATAAATTTACCACCATTCTTTTTAAACTGCTCGTTATTTTTAATAATTTCATCTGCAAAATTCCATGCTAGTATTAAACCATAATCTGGTTTATCTTCTAATAATTTACTATCTGATAAAATTGGAATGTGCATTCCAGGTGTAAACTTTCCAATTTTCAATGGACTCTTCTCTGTAATGTAGTCTAACAAATCAGTACCAATCTTACAATAATTAGTTAGAGCATTTCCTTTTGCTGGGGCGCTAATCCCTACAATTTTTTTACCCTCACTTTTAAGCTTCCATAATAACATGTTTAACTCTTTTTTTTGTTCCTTTACATCATTAGAAAATTTCTCTAATCTCTCTTTTTTGTAAATTCTCTTTTCTTCCTCCAATTTGAGTAATGTTTCTATATTTTTTGAAATATCTCTTATTCCTTTCCTGCCTATAAAAAATCTTAATGAACCTCCGTGAATATTATTTAACTCTGCATCAAAAATATCCATGTCTATTTTCTTGCAAAATTCTTTTAATGGTTTTAAAGAGATATACGATAAATGCTCGTGATATATTGTATCATATTCTAAATTATCTAACAATGTAATCAAATACGGTGCCTCTATTACAATAATTCCATCATTAGATAGAAGAATTTCTGCTGCTTTGAAAAAATCATCTAAATCATCTATGTGTGCAAAAACATTAGTCCCAGTAATCACTGACACCTCTCCATGTTCTTCTCTAATTTTTTTTGCTAATTTACTAGAAAAAAACTCCCCAATTACCTGAATTCCTTTACCGCGTGCAATATTTGCCACATTTACTGATGGATCAATTCCTAATACTTTCATATTTCTATCACGAAAACCTGTTAGTAAAACCCCCGCATTACTTCCGATATCTATTGCAAGTGATTTTTCTTTTAATTTGAAACGATCACATATCTGATTTGCCATAGAAATATGGTGATTTTTTAATGTTGCAGTTGCAGAACCATCATAAGAATAATTTTCATTATACATTAATTCTGGAGGAACAACATACCCTAATTGACAAAATCCGCACTCAGTACAACTATCTACAGTAATAGGATAGGATATTTCCGGTTGATTAAGTTGATTTAATGTTAAAATCTGATCTGAAATTGGAGAATATCCAAGATCCAAAAACCTGTACAATTTTGTGCTTTTACATAATCTGCATGAATTTTCTCTCAAAACTGTTTTCTTCTCTTAAATTCCTATTATAAATTAATTAGGCTGAGTTGTGTAAATATAATTAGTACTGATATTGAGATAACCTAAATGGGTTCAGTATTACGAAATATGACTTTTGGCGAATATCTGAAAAGTTATTTTCATTTATTTGATTCTCCTTTGAGATATATCAATGGATACAAAAATGGAATTTCTGTAATGTTTCATCTATTACAAAATCAATTTCCATTTCAAGGAGTTCTTAAGAATGGAAAAAAAATCACCATTCACAATTACTATGAGGCATATCTTACATCTTTTAACATTTTAAATGGATATAAAATAGAAGATGATTTAATCACTATCTCTACAAAAAATTTTCCTAATGTTAAACTACATCTTGAAAATAATAATGGAGATGTTCACGGTGTTTTCTTTGAAGAAGTATATGACTTCTTAAAAGTTAAAGATAAAATTGTACTTGATATTGGGGCCAATATAGGAGACTCCTCAATTTATTTTGCACTAAAAGGTGCAAAGAAAGTTATTGCTCTAGAACCATTTCCAAAAAATAATAATGCAGCAAGAAAAAATATCGAATTGAATCATTTGTCTGACAAAATTACTCTGTTAACTGCAGGTTGCTCTGGAAAAAAAGGTGAAATATTACTAGATCCGAATCAAGAAGGTGCAGGAAGTGCAACTGACTTTGTTGCAAATGGGATTAAAATTCCATTGAAAACATTAGAAGAAATAATTACTGAATTTGAAATTCCAGATGATTCCATAATGAAAATTGATTGCGAAGGCTGTGAAGTTGATGTAATTTTATCATCAAACAAAAACATCCTTAAAAAATTTTCACAGATTGAAATTGAATATCACTATGGTTATAAAGACTTGAAAGAAAAACTGGAAAACTGTGGATTTGATGTTAGTGTGTCCCCACCATTATTTCTTAGAAATAGGCAATCCAATAAATCAATGTATTTTGGATATTTGTATGCTCAAAATTTATCTAAGATTTAATTTTATAATCTTTGATAATTTCTTCAAACATTTTTTCATATTCTTTAATTTTGTTTTTTAACAAAAACTTGTCTTGAATAAGTTTTTTAGAATTTTCTGCACATTTCTTCAGTTTTTTTCCATCTTGCAATAGCTCATCTACTGCATTAAATACTGAATTTGGATCTGTATCTACAGTTATTCCTGCTTGATATTCATCTATTTCCGGAAAATCACTTGTTTTTGTAATGACTACTGGTGTTCCACATGCCATGGATTCTATAGCTGTTGTGGTGTGAACATCGCTATGTGATGTTACAACATGAATTTTTGCTGACTTGAATAATTCGATCTTTTCTTCTTCTGAAATAAATCCTGTAAATATAACTGATTTTTCTATGTGGAGTTTTTTACTAAGGCTTTTAATTTTTGCAACATATTCATCAGTTCCAGTTCCTGTAATGACAAGTAATAATTTTGGATATTTTACTATTATTTTAGAAAACGCATGTAGTAGAATTTCTAGGCCTTTTTTTGGATCTATTCTACCGACATTATACAAATATGGATTTTTTTCAGGAACAATCTTGAATTTTTCTAGAATCCCGGTACTTTTTACATCCTCAAATTTTTCTAGTATGACTCCGTGATCTACTCTGAATATTTTTTTTCTACTGGCACCTAACTTTCTATATGTTTCCGTTTCAATATCTCCTACAGAATGAAATCCAGATGCTGTTTTAAACAATTTTTTTGTGTAAATATAATCTAAAATTCTTTTTCTTGTATTTTTTAAATCATGTGCTTTATTTTCAAATGCTGCCATGGCAGCAATTACAAATGGTACTTTTGATTCATGAGCAATATTTGAAAATGTCATGGCTAAATGGTAATACCAATTAAGACAATAAACAATATCGAAATCCTTCAAAATTTTTCTACCAATTTTTGCAGCATCAGGACAATAATACCCCAATTTCTCTGAAATACAATGTATTGGTAATATTGACACTCCTTCAATTTCTATGATTTTTCCATTTGCTTCTAGAATCTTCTTGCGTATTGATTCATATTTTTTACTCTTTGATTTATCAAAAAAATATCCATCACCATCAGGAACTGCAACCACAACCTTATGTCCAAGATCCATAAGCCCTCTTACAATAAGAGACATTTGTACAGCATCACCTGCAAATCCACCAACTGCAAAATTTACAAATAATATTTTCAATTAATCATCATCACTTTTTTCACGATTTATTTTTTTAAATAATATTCAGCATACCAATCATATGTTTTTTTTAATCCTTCTTCCAAAGTTACTGATGGTGTATATCCTAATCTCTTTAGTTTGGTGATATCTGGAACTCTTCGTTTTGTTCCAGGCTTGTCAAATTTTCTATATTCTGGCACAATTTTCTTACCATGGATTTTTTCTAAAATTTTTATCATTTCATTTATTGTGTCTTCATGCGGATTACCAATATTAAAAATTTCATTTTTACCTAGATCACTATCCATAATTGTTAGTATTGCTTTAATGATGTCTGATACGTAGCAAAAACATCGTGATTCTGTTCCGTCTCCCTGAACTGTAAAAGGTTCATTTAAAACACATCTCTTAATGAATTCTGGCATTACATGTTCAAAGCCCATTTGAGGACCGTATGCATTATGAATTCTACCTATACTATAATCAATACCTAAAGATTTTACAAAATTTATGATTATGATCTCCCCCAGCATCTTACTTGAAGAATATGAGAATCTTGGATTTGTTGGATCTGGAATGTTCATTTCCTCTGTTTCAGGAGTTGGGAAAATTTTTGGAAATCCATAAACTTCTGATGATGATGTAAAGAAAACTCTCTTGACTTGAGAATTTCGTAGCCAATCTACAAAATTAAAAGTGCCTTCAACATTGACTTTGAGAACTTTTTCAGGAATTTCATAAAAAAACTTGGTACCGTTTATTGCTGCCAGATGATATGCAAATTCAATATCTTTTGGAATGGCATTCCAATCTTCTTTTTTGGAGATATCTCCTTTTATTAACGAAATTGATCTTTTGATTTTCTCAATATTGTTAAATTCTTGCCTAAACCCATTATCAAAAACTATCAACTCATTTCCTCTTTTCATTAATTCATTTACAAGATTGCTGCCGAGAAATCCAGCTCCTCCAGTCACAAGAATTTTTGCCAACTCATTTCCTCTATTGAAACACAATTCTTTAGTAAAATAAATCCTTTGGATGTTATTGATTTTATGATGTTTGATTATTTTTGATTTGTCTTATTCAAAACTTGTTTTACTCCATCTTCCAATGTTCCAAATTTTATTCCAAGTGATTTTTCAGCCTTGGAATTATTAAGGCAAGTATTTTTTGGTCTCTTTGCTATTACACCTATGTCGTCTATTGAAACTTTTTTGATCAATTTGTTATCTAATTTGAAAATTTTTGCTATACATTTGGCAAATTCAAATCTATTTACACAAGTTGAATCCACAATATGAAAAAGTCCAGAAATATCTTTTTCAATTGCCAAAAAAATTGATTGAATTAAACTATCCACTATTGTGACACTATTGAACACATCATATGTTACTTCTATTTCTTTTTGATTTTTTAAGTTATTAATTACATAATTAAAGAATCTTACACGAAAATCCCAATCATAAATTATCGATGTCCTAAAAACAACATTTTGTGGTTGTTTTAGAATTATTTTTTCAGCTTCTAACTTTGTCTCTCCGTAATAGTTTATTGGATTTGGTATGTCTGACTCTGTATAATTTCCCTTTTTTCCATCAAAAACATAATCTGATGACAAAAAAATTGTTTTTATATCGTACATTGCAACCAATTTTGCTATTTTTTCTGTAATCTTTACATGAAGTTGATATGATTTTTCTTTGTTTGCCTCACAAAAATCTATGTTAGAATAACCCATAGCATTAACTATGATTTCTGGCTTTTCATTTCTGATTGTTTCTTCCAACTTGTCAAAATCGCTAGGTAATGTACATTTTAGTGACAAAATTTTTGGAACATTGATTTGATTTTCATTATACGTTGCAATGATGTCGAATTTCTCATTATTTGATTTCAATAATGATTTTCCGACTAAACCACTTCCTCCTAAAACCAATAATTTCATAATTAGATTCTGATTAATTTATAAAACAATTTTAACTTGTCTAAATCATGAGATGTTATATTTGTTCTAATGACGATTTAATTCAATTTCTTGATCTAGGAAAGCACCCACCCCCTCTTAATTTTGTTTCAAAAGAAAATTTGAAACGAGCTCAGTCCTCATATCCTCTTCAAGTTTGTTTTTGTAATAATTGCGGATTAGTTCAACTGGGAGATGCAGTAGATCCAAACGTCATGTTCAAAGATTATTTGTACACATCTGGAGTAAGTACTGCATTTCGAAATCATTTATCACAATTTGCAAAATCTTTGGTTGATAGATTTTCCCCCATACCGAAAGATTTAGTTATAGATATTGCGTCAAATGACGGCACACTCTTAAAGTTTTTTCAATCTTACGGCGTCCGTGTTCTAGGCATTGAACCATCTAATATTGCTAAACTCGCTGAAGAAAATGGAATTAGTACAATAAATGATTTTTTTAATGAAGATATAGCAAATAAAATTTTAGAAAAACATGGTCAGGCAAAAATTATCACCATCACCAATGCTTTTGCCCATATTAAAGATCTTGATTCAATCATGAAAGGAATCAAATTATTATTAATGAAAGATGGCGTGTTTGTATCTGAATCTCAATATTTAGTAGATATTATTGAAAAATTAGAGTATGATACAATATATCATGAGCATCTTAGATACTATAGTTTACACACACTATTACAATTATTTGAAAAATATAACATGGAAATATTTGACTGTGAACGAATATCTTCACATGGTGGTTCAATTCGCGTTTATGCCGCATCAAAAGGTCAATTCATTAAATCTAATAATATAGAGAAGATGCTAAACCTTGAAAGAAAATTGAATCTCTCATCCATTGAAACTTATAAAGAATTTGCAAATAGAGTATATGAAAATAAAAATGATTTACTTTCTTTGTTACAAAAAATAAAATCTTCTGGACAAAAGATTGTAGGTATTAGTGCACCTGCACGTTCAAGTACGATCCTGAATTTCTGTCACATTGATTCATCAATTCTTGATTATGTTGTAGAAAAGAGCCCCCTGAAATTAGGAAAATTTACTCCTGGTACACACATTGAAGTTGTAGATGATAGTAAATTGGTTGAAGACCAACCTGATTATGCATTACTTTTATCTTGGCACCTGAGTGATAGCATCATCCCTAAAATTCAGAATGATGGATACAAAGGAAAAATAATTGTACCTCTACCAAAACCAAAAATAATTTGAAATATTAGCCCAATCCTAATTTTAGATATTTAGCTGTTTCAAAATCTTCCTTTGAAAACATTCCCCACACATCATAAATAATTCTTGGTTTTACGTCATTAATTGCTTTAGCGATATTTTTGAATTCATTATGATTGGTTGCTATGACTATTATTTCTGACGATTTTAGAACATCTTCTATGGGATAGGTGTTTTTTACATATGGATCATGCACCTTGATGTCTGCACCAGTAGCAATTAACAAATCTACTAGTTTTTGAGATGGAGAATTTCTTAAATCATCACTTCCTGCTTTAAATGAGATGCCCAATACTCCTATCTTCTTACCAAATAATTTTCCATCGATTCTCTTAATCTGATTTACTACGTGTTGTGGAATTGATTCATTTACTTTCCATGCAGTTGAAACTATGCTTGAAAAAGTAGTATTGTTATCCAAAAACAAGCCATCTTTACTTAAACATGGTCCACCCGCAAATCCTGGTTTTGGGATGTTACTCCTTGGATATTCAAAATTAGATATGCTGATGATCTCTGACGCATTTTCACCATAAATTTCAGCCCATACTGCAAATTCGTTAGATAAAGCAAATCCAATATATCGGTAAATATTTGCAAATAGTTTTGCTAATTCTGCACCAGTTACTGTAGTATATGAAAATTTTTTGTCTGGATTAATATGTTTGAATAATGTGGTAATAATTTCATTAGATGTTTCATTAATGGTTCCTACAATTTCAGGAAGCTCATGAATCTCTTTGACAGCTCTTCCCTCTAGGATTCTTTCAGGACATACTGCTATTTCAAAATCTGTTCCAGCTTTTAGACCTGTTTTGTTTTCCAAATATGGAATTATAATATCTGTTGTAGTTCTTGGTGGTAAAGTGGATCTCATGATAACCATTTTGCCTCTCAAGTCAACTTTACCTACTTCCCCTAGAGCAGTATATACTTGGGAATAATCTACACTATTTCCAACTGTCGTAGGAGTACCAACTGTCACAAAAATCACATCAATAGAATTTTTTACTTTTTCTAAATCATCAGTTACCTGAATATTTCCCATCTTTGTTGCAATCTCTAAATTCTCCTGTAATGCAGGATCATAAAATGGACATTTTCCATTACTTATTGCATTTAATCGCTCTTGATTAATGTCAACTCCTATAATTTTGAATCCTTTAGTAGCAAATACTGATGCTAGAGGTAATCCTACACGTCCTAATCCTAAAACGGATATGACAGCTGTTTTGTCTTTAACCTTACTCAAAAGTGTATTCAATATTTTTTCCTACCCACTTTGAACTTTATGGATATTTGTACTTAATGAATTTTCAAATATTGAATTTAATCTCTTATTTTATAGGTGATTTTTGAAATACTAAATAATAACACTGACATTAATAACAACATTGAGCCTATTACTAAAAAAATAATTACAATCATAGTATATGGAATTGAAAAATATCTTGTTTCATTGAATACAGTTACTACATTAACTGCAAAAACTATTCCAAAAAACATTAAAATTGTTCCTGGAATGCCAATGAACTTTAATGGTGACTTTATGGCGATAATTTCTAAAAGTGATGTGATAACTTCACCAGAGTGTGAAATTGGGTTTTTGGTAGATGTCTTCATTCCTGTGTCATAAATTACTTTAACTCTTTCTTCAGATATCCTGAATTTTTTTCTTGAAGCATCAATTAATATTTCTGAATCTGACCCGAATCCATCTAAATTGAATTCAATTTTTTCAATGACTTTTTTAGAATATGCCCTGTATCCACTTTGAGAATCATTTGTTGGAAGATCTGATGCCAAGTTTGTCATTTTATTTAATATCTTATTTCCAACTTTTCTATAATTTGGCATTTCAGATGCATCATCAAATCTATATCCAATAACAATATCTGCAGTGTTCTCTTCAATAGGTCTAACTAATTTTGGAATTTCTTCGGGTAAAAATTGTCCATCCCCATCAATTGTGACAATAATTTCAAAATTAGAATTTTTTGCAAAATTGAATAAAGATTTTAACGCTGCTCCTTTTCCCAAATTTTTTTTATGTCTCAAACAAATAGCTCCTGCCAATTCTGCCTCTTCATATGTTTTATCACTTGAGCCGTCATCACAAACAATTACCTTATCTGAATATCTTAGACAGTCTTTGACTACTTTTCCAATGACTCTTTCTTCATTAAATGCAGGGATACAAACTAATATGGACAATTAACTCTTCTATCTAAAAGGGATTAAAAAATACTCTTATTCCAACAATCTCTCTTTTTCAAACACTCTTGGAATTTTTTTTGTACCAGTTGTATGTAATTTCTAGTCCTTTAAATAACGAAATTTTTGGTTCCCATCCTAATCTTCTAATTTTTTTATTATCACATATGACATTTGGAATATCTATTTTACGCGAATGACTTTTTATTGTTTCTATCTGACTTGTTTTACCGGAAATTCTTTTTAATGTTAAATACAATTCTTTTATTGAATTACTTTTACCCGTACCTATATTGTATATTTCAAAACCTTTTAGATTGTTCATTATTGTTTTAATTCCACTTACCACGTCAGAAACATAAATAAAATCTCTTTTTGGAGACAGATTTCCAATCTTTATTTTCTTTTTACCAAGTAATTGGGAAATAATTCGTGATTCGACTTTGTAGTCTGAATTTCTTGGACCGTATGCTGAAAATAGTCGAAAAACACCAACATCGATTTTATACGAATTTGAATATCCCTGACATAATGCCTCTCCTGCAATTTTTGACGCAGAATAGATGGATGTTGCGTTAACTGCATGTTCCTCGTCAATAGGTAATTTCTTTGGATATCCATATACATGACTAGTACTAGGAAAAATAACTTTGCAATTCTTCTCTCTTGCAATCTCAAGAATTTTTTGAGTGTGTCCTACATTAATCCTGATACACTCTGTTGGATATTTCTCACAATCTAAAATATTTGTCATTCCAGCCAAATGTATAATTATAGAATTTTTTTCAATATCTGTATTTTTTATATTTTGAATATCTCTCTTAATCTGGTTCACATGAGTATCATCTAAACAAGTTCTTGAAATTCCTGTAACGCTGAATTTCTTTTCATCCATACTATCGATTAGATTTCTTCCAATGAATCCGGTATGTCCTGTTATCACAATTTTTTTCAAACTGATCTAGTTTATTTTATCATGATAAATGTTTTCAGTACATTATGTTTTTAATGAGGTCTATTAGAGAAACATGGGGAATATCATTAAACGAGCATTAATCACTGGAATCACAGGTCAGGATGGAGCCTATTTAGCAAAATTTTTAGCTGAAAAAGGGTACAAAGTATTTGGTAGTTATAGAAGATTATCAACTCCTAACTTTTGGAGGTTACACTATCTTGGAATTTTTGATAAAGTGGAATTAATCCCAATGGAAATTTCTGATTCCAATTCAATATATGATGCGCTTGAAAAATCAAATCCTTCTGAACTTTATAACTTTGCAGCTCAAAGTTTTGTCGAAGTTTCCTTTGCTCAACCAACCTACACTGCTAATGTAACTGGTTTGGGAGTATCTCGTATATTAGATGAAATAAGAAAATTCAATCCTAAAATTCGGTTATATCAAGCATCATCTAGCGAAATGTTTGGATCTATTAAAAGTAAAGTAATGGATGAAAACACTGCATTTCATCCTGCAAGTCCTTATGCTATTGCAAAACTTTACAGTCATTGGATGGTTAAGTTGTATAGAGATGCGTATAATTTACATGCAACAAATGGAATTTTGTTTAATCATGAATCTCCTATAAGGGGTTTGGAATTTGTTACTAGAAAAATTTCTAACGGCGTTGCAAAAATTTCACTAGGTTTAACAAAAACTCTCTCATTAGGAAATCTTGATGCCAAAAGAGATTGGGTTTATGCACCAGAATATGTTG
>ERZ1292640.147-Hain-H43-02um-R1-147-length-56407-cov-9_pt1 | contig 56407 bp, 52 predicted proteins | sample MGYA00564404_ERZ1292640 | MGnify/ENA primary metagenome ERZ1292640 (study PRJEB36523, sample SAMEA6512636) | groundwater metagenome | collected 2019-01-08 | study: AquaDiva: Metagenomics assemblies of 32 groundwater samples | reverse complement strand
CACCTTCGGCTGGGTGCGCAACCTGATCGGGTTCTACGAGGCCGGTGAGCTGGTCGGCATCACCGATTTTCCGAACGTGCTGCGTGTGCTGGAAACCTTTGTGGCGCGGCCGGCGGTCATCAAGGGTCTGGGCATACCGGTACGGGGCTGATGGCTGGTTCACCCGGCAGGTAGCACCACACGCAGCACCACCGCCTCCAGGGCCTGCACCAGAAGGCGCTCCGGCCGCACGCAGGTGTAGCTCTCACCGGCCTCCAGCATGATGTCCCGCGCATGCCCGTCCTGCGTGACCCACGCCGAACCGGCGATGCATTCAATGCGATAACCCGCAGGCCGCGCAATGCGGTGGATGGCTGCCTTCGACAAGTCCAGGGTGTCCGTCGAACCGGGCCAGACCACCCCCTCGCGTTGCCAGGGCCATGCGGGACGGTATGGAAACAAGCGCGAGAAAGTGAATGCCGTGCTCATGCTGTGACAACAATGCCCGCATGAGTGACGGGGTGCCTCTGCCGCGCAAGCAGCTGGCGCTCCTGCTCCAGCGCCTGGGCCAGCACCCGCTGCCCGCTGCGCTGCGCTGCCGCAATCAGCGTCTGATCGATCAGGTCACGCTGCGCGTGGCTGCCGCCGAAACGATGCGACTGGCTGCGAATGGGCCGCAGCAGCTCGACCGCGCGGGCCCAGTCCTGCTGCCCGTAGGCGATGAAGGCCTGCGTGGCAGCCGCACCGACTTCGCGGGTAAAGGCGGCGTTGTCGCCCTGGCGCGTCATGGCTTCTTCCTGGGCGTGCCGCAGTGCCTGCAACAGGTCCTCACGCCCGGCAGCAACAAAGGCCATCGCCGCATGCCAGTCGCTGAAGGCGTAGTGGCCATCGGCGGCAAAAGGCGCCCAGCGCTCGGCCAGTTGCTGCCAGCGCTGGCCGACGTCGGCCCCCTGGAGCTTGAGCCGCCACAGCAAGGCGCTGGCGTCCACCAGCTCCACGTGAATCTGCGGGCGGTGGCCGTGGATGGGGCCGTCGTAAAGCGCCAGCACCTCGGGCACATCGCCCTGGGCCAGGTGATGCAAAGCCAGGTGCCACCAGTTGTGCACGGCCAGGAAACTGTCAGACTGCCAGCCTTCGTTGCCAAGCATCCATTCAATGCCTTCGTCACGGCGCCCCTGCATCTCCAGCACATGCGCCACCGCGTGCTGGGCCCAGGCGTCTCGCGACTCAAGCTCCACGGCTTCGCGACCCAGGCGCTCCGCGCGGGCATAGTCGCCGGTTTCCTCCAGCCCGAAGGCCTGCATGCCCAGCACCGCGTGCCAGCCGGGCACATGGCGGGACCATGCCGGCAACACACGCGCGATGCGGTCGCGCAGCATGCGCGAGTCGCCCACGAAGAAGTCGATCTGCTGGCCCGCCTGCAGGGCCAGCGTGTCCAGCGGGTAGTGGGCATTGAGGTCTTCCAGCGTGATGGCTGCGGCGCGCCAGTGGCCATGGCACAGCTGCTGGATGGCACCCAGGTGCCAGGCTTCGCGTTCGTTGCAGGGCAGGCTGCGCGCCGCGTCCAGGGCTTCGCGTGCGGGCACCACGCCATCTGCCTCGGCAGAAAGCAGGTACAGCCAGGCGCGCAGCACATGCGCCATCACCAGGCCGGGCGCTTCGGCCAGCGCAGCCTCGGCCGTGGCCACCGGGTTGCCGGCGAAACAGCGAAATTCATGCAAAGCCTGTTCAAGGTGGCTCAGGGCCTGGGCATTGCAGCCCGAGAGGGTGTATCCGGAAGCGTCTTTCATGGGGAAATCTCCAAAGAGTGGGTGGGTTGAATCAGTGCCGGGCGCGACACGTCGCGAAACGCCAGCATTTCGGGAATACGCGCCGAAGCGCCGTCGTGAAAACCTTGTTCAGGCCATGGGCCTTGTACGGCTCCGTTGTGGAAGGTTCCGAAGAGCAGGTCCCACAGCGGCAGATCGGCATAGTTGTGGGCGTGCACACCGCGCTGGTGGTGCACGGCATGGCTCTCGGGCCGCTGGACCAGGTAACCCAGCCAGCGCGGCGTGTGCACACGGGCATGCTCAAAAACGCTCAGAAAAGTCAGCACGGCCGCCGCCCAGGCACCGGCCTCGGGGCTCAGGCCCAGCAGGGGGAACAGCACCAGGCTCAGCAGCGTGGTGAAGAAAACCGTGTCCAGCGGATGCAGATAAAAGGCACCCCAGGCGTCGAAGGACTCGGTGCTGTGGTGCATCTGGTGCCCTGCCAGCCACAGCCAGTCAAAACGGTGCGCGCTGCGGTGGTACCAGTAATGGAAAAACTCATACACCAGCACGCCCGCCGCAGCGCCACCTGCGGTGCCGAGTGATGCGCCGTTGAACATATGCAAGTCGCCCAAAAACCCGGCCCAAAGTTGGCCGACCAGCAGCGCCGTCCCGAAGTTGATGGCAATCACCACCGCGGCGCGGGAGCGCCACCACCGGCTGCGGAACCCGGCGGCGGGAGGGACAAAATAGTCCAGAAGCAGGAACGCCGGCAAAACTGCCAGCGTCAGGATGTCGGGCAAAGACATGTCGATTTCCTTGTAGGGTTGACTAAAGCGCGAGTCAGACTGCAAGCACTGCCGGCCGATACAGCGGAACGGCGGAAGCAGCGCTCTAGAATGTTCAGCAACTGTAGGCAGGAAGGCTGTTTTGACCTGCAGCCAAAACCGCCACCCACACGACAAATCCGCCATGACCGAGCCAACCGGTACCCGCGCCATCGCCACCGTTTCCATCCTGGTGCTGCCTGAGGTCACAGCCTCGGTGCTGTTTGGCCTGAACGACCTGTTTCAGGGTGTCGGGCGCGACTGGCCGCAGGTGGTCGAAGGCCGCCCCGGCGCATCGCAGCTGCGGGTGCAAATCGTCTCGAGCGACGGCCAGCCCCTGACCATTGCCAACGGCGTGCGGGTGGTGCCCGATGCGTCGCTGGCCGATGCACTGCCCGCCGAGGTGGTGTGTGTGCCCGAGGTGTTTGTGGTTCCGACCGATGACCTGCGCGGCCGCTTCAAGGCCGAGGCTGCCTGGCTGAGACAGACGTATGCCCGTGGCGCCATCGTGGCGGCGGCGTGCTCCGGTGCGCTGTTGCTGGCCGAAGCCGGCCTGCTGGAGGGCGAAGACGCCACCACACACTGGGCCTATTGCGACGTGCTGGCACAACGCCATCCGGGCATCCGGCTGCATCGCCAGCGCGCGCTGGTCACGGCGGGTGAAGGTCAACGGCTGGTGATGGCGGGCGGCGGCACGTCCTGGCAGGACCTGGCCCTTTACCTGATCGCGCGCCTGATCGGCCTCGAAGCGGCCATGCAGATGGCGCGCCTGTACCTCATCGACTGGCACCAAAGCGGCCAACAGCCCTTTGCCCGCCTGTCAGCCAGCCGCCAATCCGACGACGCCGTCATCACGCGTTGCCAGCTCTGGGCCGCAGAGCACTACCGTGCCTCCAGTCCGGTGGCGGCAATGACGCAGCTGTCGGGTCTGGCAGAACGCTCTTTCGTGCGGCGCTTCCAGCAGGCCACGGGCATGTCGCCGCTGCAGTACGTGCATACCGTGCGGCTCGAAGAAGCCAAACAATTGCTGGAAGCCTCGGACGACTCGATCGAGGCCATCGCCGAGCAGGTGGGCTATGAAGACGCGGGTTACTTCGCGCGGCTGTTCAAGCGTGAAGTCAACCTGACACCCGCGCAGTACCGCAAGCGCTTCGCCGGGCTGCGGGAGGTGCTGCAACAGGGCCGCAAGCCGCAGAACACCTGACGCGGCAGCCCCTTCCCGGCACTGCCCGCTTCTCAGGCAGCGGCCATGGCCCGAATGCGCAACGCGCGCTGGGTGTCAGCCGGGGATCCTGCGGCCAAGGAACAGGCGCTGCCCCAGCACCCGTACCAGCTCCAGCCAGACCAGGCACAGTGCCACCAGCACGGCGGCAAGTGTCAGTTCCCGCCCTCCCGGCAGGGCCAGACCCATCAGGTCCCGCAGCCACGGCAGGCCGAGCACCGCCACCAGCAGTGCCGCCACACCGGCGGCCATGCGCCACAACCACGGGTTGGACGCAACCGCACCGAGCAGCACGGGCCGCGACGGATCGCGGTTGGCCAGGATCAGCAACATCACCGCCAGCACCAGCGCGCTGAACACCACGCCACGGCCCTGGGCGGCGCTCCAGCCCTGCCCTGCCAGCCAGGCCTGCCCGGCCAGCAGCACGAGGGCAACGCCCAAACCCTGCAACACGCCCTGCATCAGCGGTGCGGCGGCAAATGGCGAGTCCGAGACGGGGCGCGGCGGGCGCGCCATCAGGTCGCCGCCCTCCGGCTCGGCCTCGAACACGATGGAGCAGGCCGGATCGATCAACAGTTCCAGCAACACGATGTGCACCGGCAGCAGCAGCACCGGCCAGTGCAGCAGCGTGGGCACCAGCGCCAGCGCGATGATGGGAACATGCACGGCAAACACAAACCGCGTCGCCTTGCGGATGTTGTCGTCAATGCGCCGGCCCTGGCGGATGGCGGCCACGATGCGCGCAAAGCTGTCGTCGAGCAGCACCAGGGCCGCAGCCTCGCGCGCCACGTCGGTGCCGCGCTCGCCCATGGCAATACCCACGTCGGCGGCCTTGAGTGCGGGCGCATCGTTGACGCCGTCGCCGGTCATGGCCACCACTTCGCCATCGGTGCGCAGCATCTGCACCAGACGCAGCTTGTGCTGGGGTTTGAGGCGCGCACACAGGTCCACATGGCGCAGCCGCTGGCGCAGGGCGGCATCGTCCAGGGCTTCGATCTCGGCACCGGTCATCAGGTCGGGGCGATCCGACAGGCCGACCTGGCGCGCGATGGCCAGCGCCGTGGCGGGGTGGTCGCCGGTCATCATGATCACGCGCACACCGGCCTGCCGGCATTCGGCCAGCGCGGCAGGCACCTCGGCGCGTGGCGGGTCGGCCAGGGCGACCAGGCCGAGAAACTCGAAATCGAAGTCGTGCTGGCTTGGCGGCCAGGGCGGCGCCGCGCCCGGCGCGGTGGCCTGCCCGCTCCAGCGCCCGCGCGCCACGCCGAGCACACGCAGGCCGCGTTCTGCCATGGTTTCCACCTGCCGGCCGATGGCATCACGCTGCGCCACGTCGAGGTGGCACAGGTCGGCCACGGCCTCAGGCGCGCCCTTGGTGGCCAGCAGGTGCTGCGCGGGGTCGGCACTGGCAAACACGCGTGTCATGGCCAGAATCTCGCCCGAGAGCGCGTATTCAAACTCGGGCTCGCGGCCCTCGTGCACATGCTCGGTGCCGGCCAGCCACTGGTGGCCAAAATGCTGGATCGCCTTTTCCATCGGGTCGAACGGATCACCGGGCGTGGCCAGCATGGCAAATTCCACCAGCAGGTGAAATTCCTCGGCCAGGCTGTCGGCACCCTCCGGTTGAAAGTGCGCGCCAGCCGTGGCGAGTTCGGCCACCGCCATGCGGTTGACCGTCAGCGTGCCGGTCTTGTCCACCGCGAGCACGGTGATGGCGCCCAGCGCCTCGACGGCGGTGACGCGCCGCGTCAGTACCTTGTGCCGGGAGATGCGCCACGCGCCCAGCGCCAGGAAGACGGTGAGGATGACCGGGATTTCCTCCGGCAGGATGGCCATGGCCAGCGCAATGCCGGAGAGCAGGCTCTCCAGCAGCGGCCTGTCGTTCCACCACCAGCCCAGCAGAACCTGGGCGCTGGCCAGCAGCAGCGCAGCCACGCCGAGCTGGCGCACCAGTTTGCGCGATCGCTGCTGAAGCGCCGAGGGTGGCTCTGTGGTGGCGGCCAGGTCGGCGCCTATGCGCCCGACCGCCGTTTGGGCGGCGATGGCGCAGACCTCGGCCAGGCCGACGCCGCGCGTGACCACGGTGCTGGCGAATAGGGCCCCCACGCTTGCCACTTCGTGTGCTGCGCTGCCCCCCGAGGGGGCTGGCCTTGCTTGGGGCGGCCCGGCGCTGGCGGCCGTGGCCCCCACGCTTGCCACTTCGTGTGCTGCGCTGCCCCCCGAGGGGGCTGGCCTTGCTTGGGGCGGCCCGGCGCTGGCGGCCGATGCCCCCACACTTGCCGCCGCGTTTGCCAACGGCTGCTCGTCCGTCGTCGCGGGCAGCTTGGTCACGGGCACGGCCTCACCCGTGAGCAGCGATTCATCAACCTCCAGCTGGCCGTCCACCAGCAGCGCGTCGGCGGCAATGCGGTCGCCCTCGTGCAGCACCAGCAGGTCACCCAGCACCACCTCGCGTCCGGCAATGCGCTGCTCCAGGCCGTCCCGAATCACCAGGGCGCGCGGAGCCGACAGGTCGCGCAGCGACTCCAGCGCACGCTGCGTCTTGCGCTCCTGCACCAGCGTGATGGCGATGACCACGAACACAAAGCTCAGCAGGAACAGCGCCTCGCCCCGGTCGCCCAGCGCCAGGTAGATGCCGCCGGCGGCCAGCAGCATCAGGAACATCGGTTCGGTGACCACGTCGCGCACGATGGCCGCGGTGGACTTGGGTTCGCTGCCAGGCAGCAGGTTGGGCCCCTGATCGGCGAGGCGGCGTGCGGCCTCGCTGGCGCTCAGGCCCTGGCGGGCGGCTGCCTCGGGCATGCCGCTGGAGGGCTGGAGCCGGCGAGGCGTTGAAGTGGGTGTGGCCATGTTTCTTCGGTCAGGGGTTCGGAGAGTGGCGGCCATGACGGTCTGGCTCCCTTTTCCTGATGGTAGACGAGTCAGCGTTCGACCGGCCCGGGACAGGGTTGCGTGCGCGCCTGACCTTCGGCAGACGGCCGGAACCGACCGGGGATGGGTGTATAACCGGAACCCTTGGGTGATGTGCCGCGGTGTTTCAGACAGCGCGCATGACCCCCTCCCCCGAACCAGCCAGGCGCATGCAAGCGCCGCAACACCAAGGAATTTCAAGCATGGGCGCGCAGTGGAAAGCAAAAGGCAAGGAACTGGCAGCCAATGCCAAGGGCAAACTGTTTGGACGGCTGGCCAAGGACATCATGATCGCGGCACGCAACGGCGCCGACCCGGCCTCGAACGCACGCCTGCGGCTGGTCGTCGAGCAGGCCCGCAAGGTCTCCATGCCCAAGGACACCCTGGAGCGCGCCATCAAGAAAGGCGCCGGCCTCACGGGAGATGTGGTTCATTATGAACACGTGATTTACGAAGGTTTCGCACCACACCGCGTGCCGGTGATGGTCGAATGCCTGACCGACAACCTGAACCGCACCGCCCCTGAAATGCGCGTGTTGTTCCGCAAGGGACAGCTCGGCACCTCCGGCTCCGTGTCCTGGGATTTCGACCATGTCGGCATGATCGAGGCCGAACCCACGGCAGCGGGCGCAGACCCCGAACTCGCCGCCATCGAAGCGGGCGCCCAGGACTTCGAGCCCGGCGATGAAGAAGGCACCACGATGTTTCTGACCGACGCGAGCGACCTCGACATCGTCAGCCGCGCGCTGCCGGCCCAGGGCTTCACCGTGCTGTCGGCCAAGCTCGGCTACAAGGCCAAGAACCCGGTTGACCCGGCCAGCCTGAGCGCCGCGGATCTGGAAGAAGTGGAAGCCTTCCTGGCTGCCATCGATGCCAACGACGATGTGCAGAATGTGTTTGCAGGCCTGGGGGGTTGAAGCGGATACCCGGCCCAAATCAGGGAAAATGGCTGACGATTCGCGCTAACCCAAAAAACATCCATGACCGACACCATTGAACGCCCCCCTCTGCCCGACCACCTGTCCGCAGACCCGCGCAGCCCGCACCACGTCGCCGCCGTGTTCGAGCACGACATCGGTATCCGCTTCAACGACAAGGAGCGCACAGACGTCGAGGAGTACTGCATCAGCGAACGCTGGATCAAGGTACCCGCCGGCAAGGCGCTGGATCGCAAGGGCCAGCCGCTGATGATCAAGCTCAAGGGCAAGGTCGAGGCGTTTTACAAGTAAGAAGTCAGCGGCGAGCGGCTGGTGGGCATGATCACCCAGCCTGACCTGGTGGCTGCACTGGGGCGGGCGGCAGATCCAAAAGCCCGAGTTTTTAGCCAGTCCGGCTGCAAATGACGTATAAAAACGTGCTGCAGCCCAATAGATTCGGGCGCGAGCAGCTACTGATTCAATAGCAAGACGCGCAGCCCCCAGAGGCTTCAGGCGCGCGCAGGGCCCTTCAACTCAACCTTAGTGCCGTCCGGGTCAGAGACGTAAAGCGACAAGCCCTCCCCCTCGGCCCCGAAGTTCACGGCAGCCGGCCCGTGGGTAGGTATGTTGTGCGCGGCGAGGTGCTGCGTCAGAGCCGCTTCATCAAAGGGCTCAACCCGAAGACACAGATGATCGACATTGCGGCCTTCCTTCGCCGGTCCAGCGCCACCCCGCAGCCCGAGCACACCGTCGAGCGCGACCAGGTCAATCATGGAGCTGCCGGCTGACAGGTGGATGAGGCCGAGGTCGTCTCGCCTTCTGGCGACTTTGCAGCCCAGCACATTGCAATAGAAGGCCATGGCGCGTTCAAGGCTTGCGACACGAAGCACGATGTGGTCGATGTGCTGGATGGTGAAGCTGTGTGTCGGCGCGGAGGTCATGCCTGACTCTTGGTACGTTTTACTTCTTGCGAGTATCCTCCGGCCCATGGCGTGCTGCAAGTACTGCGCACCACGTGGCATCAGGGCTTAGAAATTAATGCCAACTTCATGATCGCCCACCGTACACGTGAGCAACAGCTCAAAAAGGCAGCTGCCCTCGCCTGCGAGACATCTAAAGCAGCGGTCGCGCTAAATTTGTTCTGACCGTGCATCGATGGCAGCCGAAGTACCGACTCCCGTCGAGTTATTAGTCTGCGCAATCGGACTCTCCGTAAGCGGCGACAGTTTGCTATCAGTTTGGACCGTCCCAGCTGACTCCGCCCGAACAATGATCAGAGGAGGTGATGCAATTTTAAGTATCGACACGCTTAACGGCAGGTCAATTTTTGCATTGCTGCCAGCGGAAAACGCCGTATTCACCAAAAGACGTAGGTATTCCGGATGGTTCTCGCTGAGCGGTCCAAGATGGGTTGCCAGAAGCTGCTGTACATGCACCCTGAGATCTTTCACACAGTGTTGATGGTTCCTCAGGGCCGCAACAAGTATTGCAAGTAGCTGGCTAATCACACCTAGTTGGCAGTTTCCCTGTCTAAAGAGCACTCCAAGGAACTGCATGCCTACACGCAAGGCGGACTCAAAATCTATTTCGCCCGCTGCGATGTGCTTCGCGAACTTTCGGATTCCGGAGTCGAGCCAGTTTTCACCTTGGTATGCCAACATCGCTAGATCAATATCGCCTAAGGAGATGAACGACCTATTTGACAAAAACATCTTCAGGCAAGCTACTGAGTAGTCCCGATCGCTGATCTGACCATGCAACCTGGTGTGCAGTAGGAGCGCTTGAGGCCACACTCCCTGTGCGCCAAGCAAGGCCGCAATGTTTCGCAGCCTTCCATCGATAGTTAAGAAATGAGCACTCTCCTGCAGGCAAAGCAGTAGTACCGAAAATTCTTCTGCTGAAAGCATCCGGTGCAACTCCGCCGGAACCTTCGAAATATCATTCGGGCCGTAGGCGGGCAAAACGTCGCAGTAACGATCTATGGCGCTCACAATTGCTTCAAAGTACCGGACTTCCCGTATGCGATCTTGATCACGGAATTCAGAGAATCCGAGCTTTCCATCTTGCTGGAAAGCAGTGCCTTGCTGCCGCGTGATTCGCATATTGGCCAGCTTATGGGTAATAAGGTCTCGCGTTCGGGTGGTCACGAGTATCTGGGGTAGATTTGCCAAGCAATCTAGGCACTCAATTGTTGCCAACTCGGCCAGAGTGGCCGCATCGATGACAAATCTTGAATCAAGTTCTGCGAACAGCCGCCCAGCTGCTTCACGTTCCTGCAGTACCCCACCACCCACAAACAAAGGAACGTCTTGCTGTTGCCAGCCACGGGCTAGCTCAATCACATCGCGGCCAAGCATCTTGGCAACGCCCCCCAAGGTGATGGGCGTGGTTCGATAAATTTCGAACACTTGATGAGCGTGATCTGATTGTTCCTTCAGCTGGCGTGTCAGCTCGCTGAAGTCCGTTTTACCCTCTGAGTCCTTCCCAATCGACATCATTGTCACAATCTTGGAGGGATTTAGGGACTGCGAAGTCGCCCTTCCCGAAAGATCCAGGAGCCGCCGATATGCGCTTTGGATTTGCATCACCTGATAGGTCCGCACTTGCGAGGTGAGCTTTTCCGTTATGACCAGACTTTCCCCCACGCGCAACCCAATAATGCGGCGCACGTCCTCGAAATTTGCGTGGCGAAATTCCTCGGTCAGCGGAAACACTTGGCAATCGGATGGATCAATGGTGCGTACCATTTCCTGCCCAACGCTGTCACGCAGGAGAACCGAGGTTCCTGGCCCCACCGTGTCGGGCACAGCATGAAGGAGGGGGAGCGGGTCTCCCTGCATCAAATGCGCAGCTAGGTGCACGGCGGCCGCTTCCGCGTCGTCCAGTTTTTCTCGGCGCATCCGGTAAAGCCGGCGCACGGCCTTATCACGATCACCGTAGGCCATCTCGGTGCTGGCAAGCCTGGCCAGTTCGTCGGTAGAACCAGTCACCAGCTCAGGAGCATCGCCGATGATTGCGCGTATACCAGCTTCGTCACGGTGCACGGCCACATAGAACTTGAAATTCCAACTCACTGCTGCATTGGGATGGCGGTTGATCTGCGGCTCAACCAACCTCGCCAGAAATTCCCAGTCGGCAGTGCGTTGTCCTAGATCGATGGCAATATGCCTTGCATCATCGTTAAACGCCCATCCTGGGGGAAAGCTCCTGACGAGATGCCGTGCTTTCGCAAGCTGTCCACTGCGTAGGAGGGCACGCAGCCGATGCACGTGGAGTTCGCTCAACTGATTTTTGGGCAGAATGCGGTCAAGTAATTCGGCTGCCAGGGCATAACGCCTCGCCTGCATCAGCAGCATCGACACTAGATAGATTTCGCCCGCGTCGCTATTCTCGTTAATCAAGCCAATTGCTCGCTCAACAACTTGATCGGCTTCTCGTGGTTTGCCATACAGCGTCAATGCCCGTCCCGAAATCGCGAGGAGAGAAATGGTATTCCCAGAGACAACAGCGCCGAGTTGCTGCCGAATCTCATCCAGCGCGGCCGGGCGAGTCTCCAATTGATCCAGCATCGTGTCCCAACGCAAGGCCTGCAGAGCATCGATGGTTCGTTGCTCGAGGACGCGCTCTTTAGCCGCATATAAGGCCTTTTCAATGGATTCGACGTCGCCCACATTGGATGCCAGCTGCCCAAAAGCGACCATCGCTTCGGGTGGCATCCGATCGACGGCACGCTTGCCCAGTGAAAGCGCGTCCTGCTTCTTTCCACTTGCTGCCAACGCTTCGATGCCAAGTCGATACAACACCGGAGCCTGCAGCGCTCGAGCTTCGGATTCCTGGTAAACCGAGAGTGCGTCCTCAGGTTTTCCCAACAGCAGGTAGGCCATCCCGAGTCGCGCCGCCGTATCAACGACCGTGTCCGGCGCTTGAACTGCCCATAGTTTTTGCACGCGCGGTTCAAATGCCGCAACCGCGATTGCTAAATCGTTTCGCACAGAGTCATCGAACAGACGGAAGGCTGCCATTAGTCCATCACCCGCTGCGTTTTCCAAAGTCAAGGACAAGCAGGCATCGGCCAAGAAAAAGCCCGCTCCCGACAACGAAAGGGCCTTCAAGGCGGTTTTGGCCGCCTCTGCGCCTTTCCCATTTGCCCTAAGGCTCCACGCAACGATTTGAAGTGCGTCGGCCTGGGCGCGATGAACCGGCGGTATGTCCGACTCGATCAGTGCTTTTCCATCGATCATCTCGGCGTTAGCTAGGATCAGCCAGGCCGACAGGGAATTGGGAAACCGATCGACCGCGGCTTGCGCCGCCGAAATGGCCTGAGGAATTTCCTTGCGCAACAAATGTGCCCTGGCCCGCGAGGCCGCGAGTTTGTCGTCGTCTTCGCACAGGTCAGCGGCCTTTATGAACTCTGAAGCCGCATCCTCTTCCCCATGAAGGTGCCAGTAGCAGATTCCGCGTAGCAGGTGCCAACGCGCCTTCTGGTGGGCATCGAACAGGGTTTGGTCGAGACCGAGATGATCGATGTCGGCCAAAGCCGACGTGAACTGGTTGGTCTTGATCTTGGTATTGATGTGGTCAAGCTGCCCCGATAACAATTTGTTGGCCGAGCTCTCGCGGGCAGTCGGCAACTGCTCCTGCAGACCCGGGGCTACCAGCACTTGCACCGTGGTTCCAATAGACAAGGAAACATTCGAGGGGGCCACTGTCTGGTGCCCAGGAAGTAAGGTCGCCATCGCCTGCGATCCGGCGCCGAAGAGCAAACGGTGAGCCCCAAACCAGTTGCTGAGCTCGTCGCCTATGAAAGCTCTTAGGTTCGTGAGATCGACTGCGCCAGCCTGCTCGTTCAACTCCATACAGATCGTCACCAACTTAGACCAGACCAAGGGCGGGTTCTGGCGTACTGGGTGTCCTGGCGCAGCGGTTTGAATCTGGTACAAGTATGACTTGCACTCGGCAGTTGTATCAGAGTCCAGGTCGTGCGCAAGGAAGTAAACATGCACGAGGAAGCCATGCAACTCGTCAGGCGAACTGTCGCATTTGGCATAAAGGTCGACAGCGGATTTGATTACCGCGTAGGCGTTACGCTTGGCCTCGTTTCCCGCACCCGGAGCAAGAAGCTTCTGCAGCCAATCGCTCGACGTCAGAGACGATCTGGCCATTGTTGCTACTGCCTCGGCCCCCCGCATTTGGATTTTCGTTGCCATATCGTGAACGATAAGCAGCACGTCTGCATGTTTGGTGAAGTCAGCGGATTGAAAGTCCAGCCATGCGTTGCCCACAGCTTGGGTGAAGTTCACATCGCTCTTGCGCGCCAGTAAGCCGCTCTTCATCTGCATAAGTGCCCGGCTCCGCTGGCCCGCGCTGTTTTCCACGGTACATACCAAATCGTCTGTAAAGCGGTCATGAACGCGGGCCTGAAACCTCAGTTCCACGACGCGACTGTCATCCAACAGACCCGCCGTTGGGCAGCCGATACACATAGCCAAAAGCTTGGTGGCCTGGACCCGGTTCTCAAACCGATATCCCTTGCCTCCAGTAGCGGAGGAAGGCGCAACTTTCTTTGCCTTGCCGGCCTTCGTCGAAGGCCCGTTGTTGCGCTTATCCTTGTCCGGGGATTTCTTCATTGATGAACCTAGCCCTGAATTTTTTTATACAGGTTAGACGATAACCCTTTTGGCGCGGAACCTCTGTGCGGTCGATTTCTAGCGGGTGTGCTCACATCGCACATTGAGGGGTCAATGAAAGAGGCGGCTAGTGCGAAGCCACCTTGGAAAACACGTTCAACACCACAACCCCAGAAACAATCAGCCCCATTCCAACAATCGCCGGCGCATCAAGCTTCTGATTGAAGAGCAGTCAGCCCACGGCAGAAATCAGGACTACCCCGACACCCGACCAGATGGCATAGGCAACCCCAACAGGAATGTGGCGCAGCGTGAGCGACAGGAAAAAGAACGATGTGCCGTAGCCGACGATCACCACAAGAGCCGGCCACAACTTGCTGAAGCCGTCGCTCGCTTTCAGCGCCGATGTTGCAATCACCTCCGCAATGATGGCCACGAAAAGATAAATCCAGCTGTTCATTGCGCTCTCCAGATAGTTTGTACCGATGGGCCCATCTTATGGCCCGCCGAAAGAAACTCAGGCATCCGTACGCTCAAGAACCACTTCCCAAAGCGCTTTGGACCTGACGTACTTTTTGGTGACAAAGTGCTCAAGCGAAAGCGTGTTCCAGCCTTCTGCAAAAAGTGAAGTGATCGCGGCTTCATTGAAAAAGCGCTTGGGTTCACCCTTGACCATGAAGAAGTTGGACTCGATTTCAGGGTGGCCGCTGGCGCCGAAGTGGTGATCCTGGTCGGAGTTGAGGCGGCAAAGAAGGACGCCGCCAGGACGCAAGGCTGAACGGATGCGCGCTACCAGAGCCTGCGTTTCGGCCCAGGAAAAATAGTGAAGCGACAGGCTGGCGACGACGACCCCCAACTCACTTGCCACTTCGGGGAAGGGTTCCCGCACGTCTCTGCACTCAACCACTGCCGTCGGTACACGAAGCTTCGTGATGCCGGCTGAGACACTGGAAAGATCGAAGGCGTGGACCTTCAACCCGGCGCCGGCAAGGACAGCCGTGTCGTCTCCATGGCCACATCCGATCTCCAGCACGGGGCCGGCGTCTGCCCGCTCAAGCACAAGAGGAAGCCATCGGTTGAGCCAGGGATCGGTGAGCATTTTTTTTGACGCCTTGGATATGTTCCGCAAAAGTACCGGCTGACACCGCGAGCCATGACATGCCCTGGCCGGCCGATTCCGGAAAAACTCAGTCATTGGAGGTTTGTCCGGCACTTTACCGTGCCACGGACAGGTCTGCCAACATCCGACATGCCCTCGCCTTTATGCGCAAGCCTTCCCGGCAGCGGAGACTGCAGCGGGTCGTTTTTGAAAAAAGAAAACCCGCTCTTGCCTTCGCAAGAGCGGGTTTTCAGGTTTTCATGTAGAAAACAGGCCGCTAGCCCTTATACAGCGGTCGCAGGCAGCTACTGATTCAATAGCAACCCGCGCCGCCTCCGGGGCTCAGTGAGGGCTCAGCTCGTGGCGCGGTCGAACTTGAACACGCCGGGCTCGCGCACCGGATCCACGTCCACCGGGATCGTGCTCTTGGGCAGGAAACGCCCTTCGAGCAGCAGCTTGGACAGCGGGTTCTCGATGCGCTGCTGGATCGCACGCTTCAAAGGCCGCGCGCCGAACACCGGGTCGAAGCCGACCTTGGCGAGTTCGGCAATGGCTGCTTCCGACACCTCCATCGTGAGGTCCATCTTCTGCAGGCGCTCCATGAGCACCTTGAGCTGGATGCGCGCGATGGACTCGATGTTTTTCGCGTCCAGCGAATGGAACACCACGGTCTCGTCGATCCGGTTCAGGAACTCGGGGCGGAAGTAGTTCTTCAGTTCGCCCTCCACCGCTTCCTTGACGTCTTCATACGGCTGGCCGACCATGGACTGGATGATGGGTGAGCCGATGTTGCTTGTCATCACGATCACGGTGTTCTTGAAGTCCACGGTGCGACCCTGGCCGTCGGTCAGGCGGCCGTCGTCCAGCACCTGCAGCAGCACGTTGAACACATCGGGGTGGGCTTTTTCCACCTCGTCGAGCAGCAGCACGCTGTAGGGCTTGCGGCGCACGGCTTCGGTCAGGTAGCCACCCTCTTCATAGCCGACATAACCGGGAGGCGCGCCTATCAGGCGGGCCACCGAATGTTTCTCCATGAACTCGCTCATGTCGACGCGGATCAGGTGGTCTTCGCTGTCGAACAGAAAGCCGGCCAGCGCCTTGCAGAGTTCGGTCTTGCCGACACCGGTGGGGCCGAGGAACAGGAAAGAGCCGGTCGGGCGGTTCGGGTCGCTCAGGCCCGAGCGCGAGCGGCGGATCGCGTTGGCGACCGCACCGATGGCTTCGTCCTGGCCGACCACACGTTCGTGCAGCTTGCCTTCCATGAGCAGCAGCTTGTCGCGCTCGCCCTGCATCAGTTTGCTGACCGGGATGCCGGTGGCACGCGCCACGACCTCGGCGATCTCTTCGGCGCCGACCTGGGTGCGCAGCAAGGTGGGCGCGCTGGTGGTGCCCTTCTTGTCTTCGGTGTCCTGCGCTTCCTTCAGGCGTTTTTCCAGCTCGGGCAGCTTGCCGTATTGCAGCTCGGCCACCTTGTTGAAATCACCCTTGCGCGTGAACTCCTCGATCTGGAAGCGGATGCGGTCGATCTCTTCCATCACGTCCTTGGAGCCGAGTGCCTGGGCTTTTTCGGCCTGCCAGATTTCGTCAAGGTCGGAAATTTCCTTTTGCAGCTTGACGATTTCCTCTTCGATGAGCTGGAAGCGTTTCTGCGAAGACTCGTCTTTTTCGCGGCGCACGGCTTCGCGCTCGATCTGCAGCTGGATCAGCCGGCGGTCGAGTTTGTCCATGACCTCGGGCTTGGAGTCCATCTCGATCTTGATCTTGGCTGCGGCCTCGTCGATCAGGTCGATCGCCTTGTCGGGCAGGAAACGGTCGGTGATGTAGCGGTGGCTGAGTTCGGCCGCGGCCACGATGGCCGGGTCGGTGATCTGCACGCCATGGTGCACTTCGTACTTTTCCTGCAGACCGCGCAGGATGGCAATCGTCGCTTCCACCGTCGGCTCGCCGACCAGGATCTTCTGGAAGCGGCGCTCGAGCGCGGCGTCTTTCTCGATGTACTTGCGGTATTCGTCGAGTGTGGTCGCGCCCACGCAATGCAGCTCGCCACGCGCCAGCGCGGGCTTGAGCATGTTGCCGGCGTCCATCGCGCCTTCGGCCTTGCCGGCGCCCACCATGGTGTGCAGCTCGTCGATGAAGACGATGGTCTGGCCTTCGTCCTTGGCGAGTTCTTTCAGCACGGTTTTCAGGCGTTCCTCGAACTCGCCGCGGAACTTGGCACCGGCCAGCAGTGCCGCCATGTCCAGGCTCAGCACACGTTTGCCCTTGAGCGAATCGGGAACCTCGCCGGCGACGATGCGCTGGGCCAGGCCTTCAACGATGGCGGTCTTGCCGACGCCCGGCTCGCCGATCAGCACCGGGTTGTTCTTGGTGCGGCGCTGCAGCACCTGGATGGCGCGGCGGATCTCGTCGTCGCGGCCGATCACCGGGTCCAGCTTGCCCATGCGGGCGCGCTCGGTCAGGTCCAGGGTGTATTTCTTGAGGGCCTCGCGCTGGCCTTCGGCTTCCGGGCTGTCCACGCCCTGCCCGCCGCGCACGGCATCGATGGCCGCCTCCAGCGCCTTGCGGGTCAGGCCGGCTTCCCTGGCCAACTTGCCGACCTCGGCCTTGCTGTCGGCCACCGCCAGCAAATACAGCTCGCCGGCGATGAACTGGTCGCCGCGCTTGATGGATTCCTTTTCGGTGGCCTGCAGCAGCTTGCCGAGCTCGGGGCCGACCTGGATCTGCTCCTGGCCCGACACCGTCGGCAGCTTCTTGACGGCGGCGTCAGCAGCGGCCTGCAAGGCCGCCACGTTGACACCGGCGCGCTGCAGCAGCGCTTTGGGGCCGTCTTCCTGGCCCAGCATGGCGGCCAGCAGGTGCACCGGCTCGATGTAGGCGTTGTCGTTGCCCAGTGCGAGCGACTGTGCGTCGCTGAGCGCTTCCTGGAATTTGGTGGTGAGTTTGTCCTGGCGCATGGCGTCCCTTGGTGAATTTGATTGCTGAAGATCTGGGGCTGAACCCGGGGCTTTTCAATAGCCCCTGCTCACAACCGGGTTGATGGCTCCTTTGGAAGCGCTTCCCTTTATGCACAGCCTGGCCCGGGTGCGGCTTGACGGAGATCAAGCCCCCGGGGAACAGGCGGCGGACTAAAATGAAACCATGAACATTCACCAGGTGTCAGTCAGTTACGTCCAGGAGCAGGACCGCCTGATGATCCGCATCAACGGCCGGGACGGCGGCGAGTTGCGCGCCTGGCTCACCCGGCGCCTGGCGCTGGCGCTGCTGCCCGTGCTTGATAAAACCGCGGCCGACCAGACCCGCAAGGTGGCGGCCCCGCAGGAGGCGGCCACCAGCCTGGACGAGCAGCGCGGCCAGTTGCTGACAAGCTTCCAGAAAGAAGCGACGCTGCGCAGCGGGGATTTTGAAACCCCTTACCGCGACCAGCCCGGCCCGCCCCCCGATGTGGCGGTAGGCCCCGAACCCTTGCTGCTGACCGAGGTCAAGGTCACCCTGATGGGCAACGGCCAGCTGCGCCTGCAGCTGTTTGAAAAGCTGCCCGGGCAGCCCACGGTGCGCGATTTCCAGGTGATGATGGACCCGCAGTTGAGCAACGGCCTGCTGCATCTGCTGCACCAGAGCGTGAAGCTCTCGCAGTGGCTCACGGTGCCGGCAGCTACGGCGGCCGCGCCAAATGACGTCGTGGTGCAGGACGCCACGCCCGACACCGAGCCTGCCGAGCTGTCCGTCGACCTGCCCCGGCCCAAATACCTGAACTAAGCGCTTCCCTAAGCCTCGGTCCTGGCCGCCTCCAGCGAGAAGCCGGCCACCTGCTTGTAGTGGTCCGAAATCGCACGCAGCTCCTGCTGGCTGATCAGCGCGTCGATGTCCGCAAAAGGCTTGCCGCCGCTCAGCTCGTCCACCTTGATGTTGATGAAATCGGGCGGCACCGAGCGGTTCGTCAGCACGATGTTCGCGGTGGGGGCCAGCCGCAGCTGCTCGTAGGCCTGCAGCGCGGCCCGTGGATCAGTGCCGGCATGCAGCGCCAGCTGTTCAGCGAGCACGCGTGCGTCGATCAGGGCCTGGGCCGAGCCGTTGGAGCCGCGCGGGTACATCGGGTGCGCCGCGTCGCCCAGCAGGGTCACGCGGCCGAAGGTCCACTGCGGCACCGGGTCCTTGTCGACCATGGGGTACTCCAGGATCTGCTCGGCGTTGGCAATCAGCGCCGGAACGTCCAGCCACGGGAAACGCCAGTCCTTGAAGATGCCCTGAAAATCCCTGGGATCGCCTTTCTGGTTCCAGTCGTTCATGGCGGCGTTGTCCCGCTGGATCTCGGCGACCCAGTTGATCAACTGGTGGCCCTCGTCGTCCAGCTTGTCCACAATCGGGTAAATCACCATCTTACCGGTGTCGATGGAGCCGATGCGCATGTAGCTGCGGCCGGTCAGGATGGGTTTGTGCCGCGTCACGCCGCGCCAGGTGTTGATGCCGGCAAACGCGACTTTTTCGTCGGGGTAGAACTGGCGCCGCAGCGTGGAGTTGACGCCATCGCAGGCAATCACCACGTCGGCTTTCACCGGCGGCAGGCTCATGCCGCTGGAGGTCTGCGTGAAATGCAGGGTGGCGCCGCTCTCGTTCTGCTCCACGCGCACGCAGCGGCGGTTGGTGTGGACCGCGTCGGGGCTCAGCCGCTCGAGCGCCGCTTCGTAAAGCAGGCGGTGCAGCTTGCCACGCGGAAGGCCGATCTCGGGCAAGGCGTAGCCGGCATGGCGGCCGCGCGGCTCCTTGTAGATGAACTGCCCGAAGCGGTTGAAAAACACGCTTTCCTCGTTTTCGATGCCGACGGCTTCGAGTTGCTCCTGCAGGCCCAGCGCCGCCAGCTCGCGCATGGCGTGCGGCAGCAGTGTGATGCCGACGCCGAGTTCCTTGACTTCAGGCACGGTTTCAAAAACCTCGCTCTGGATGCCGCGCTGATGCAGCGCAAGCGCCAGGCTCAGCCCGCCTATGCCGCCGCCGACGATGGCAATTTTCATGGTGTTCCCGTGGGTTTCCCCGTTTGATGAATCAAAATGGCCGCCAGCCCTTTGCGGACGGGCGCTGCCAGCTATCTATTCAGTAGCAACTCAGTTCGCGGTGATGCCCTGGGCCTGGATCAAACCGGCCCAGCGCTTCGCATCCAGCTCGACCAGGCTCTTGAACTCGCCCGGCGTGCTGCCGCTCGGGTCCATGCCCTGGGTCTGGAAGGCCTTCTTGACCTCGTCGCTCAGCAAAATCTCCCGGATCTCGCGGTTGTACAGGGCGACCAGTTCGGGCAAGGTGCCCGGCGGCGCAAAAATGCCGTACCACATGTCCACGTTGACCTTGCCCGCTTTGGCCTCGGCCAGCGTCGGCACCTCGGGCAACAGCGCGTGGCGCTTGTCGCTGCCGATGCCCAGCGCCACCAGCCGGCCGGACTTCACATGCGGCAGGGCCACGTGGATGGGCAGGAACATGGTTTCGATCTGACCGCCGAGCAGGTCGGTCAGCGCCGGACCCGTGCCCCGGTAAGGGATATGAGTGACAAACACGCCCGCCGTGCTTTTGAACAGTTCCATCGCCAGGTGGTGCGGCGTGCCCACCCCGGGCGAGCCGTAGTTGATGCGGCCGGGCTTCTGGCGCGCCGCCGCCATCAGATCCGAGGCGCTTTTGAAACCGGTCTTCGGGTGGGCCACCAGCAGCAACTGGCCCCAGCTGGTCAGCGTCACCGGGGTCAGGTCCTTCACCGGGTCGAAGGTCAGCTGCGGGTAGAGGCTGGCATTCATCACCAGCGTGTTGACCGTCACCAGCAAGGTGCTGCCGTTGGGCGCGGCACGCACCACGGCCTCGGTGCCGATGTTGCCGGACGCGCCGGCCCGGTTGTCCACCACCACCGGCCGCCCCAGGCGCTCGGACAGCCGGGGGCCCAGCGTGCGGGCTATCAGGTCAATGCCGGTGCCCGGCGTGAAGGGCACGATCAGGCGAATCGGCGCCTGCGGCAGGGCCGGCACTTGGGCGGTCTGCGCGCTCTGGGCCAGGGCGCCCGCGCTGGCGCCAGCTGCCACCAGCAGAAGCCCCAGCTTGACCGCCAGCCGACGGCGTGAAGAAATACTGATCTGCATCAAACATCCTTTTAGGTTTGCATGCTAACAATTATTAACCCGAAGCGACAAGGCACAATCCATGAATTCCCTTAGAGCTTGAGTCAACGAGAACTTTTTACTGCCGTGCCAGCCCACCACAAACTGACCCAACTTTATGCCCGCCCCGGCTTCCTGCTGCGCCGGGCGCATCAGATCTCGACTGCGGTTTTCGAGGACGAATGCCGCAGCGTGGGGCTGACGCCGGCACAGTTCGGCGTGCTCAGCGTGCTGCGCGCCACGCCGGGGCTGGACCAGTCCACGCTGGCGCGTGCGCTGGGTTTCGACAAGGTGACGGTGCTGCGGGTGCTGCGCGGCCTGGAAACGCGGGGCCTGATAGAACGCGCGCCGGCGCCGGCCAGCCGGCGCAATCTGGCGGTGTCGCTGTCAGCCGCGGGGCTGGACCTGCTCAAGCAGGCGCAGCAACCGGCCGACCGGGCCTATGACCGCCTGATGGCACCGCTGAACAAGGCGCAACAGGCCCAGTTGCTGGAGTTGCTGCAACTGCTGACCACAGGGCTGGAAAACGACGCCCGCGCCGCCTTTGTGCCGCAGGACAAGGAAGCCGACGCCCCAAGCCCGACAGGCTCCTAAACGTTGGAGGCCTGGATGCCCCACTTGGCCAGCGCCGCGTCGTCGCTGACCCGTGCATCGACCCAGCGCGCGCCCTCCGGCGTCTGCTCTTTTTTCCAGAACGGTGCCTGGGTCTTGAGGTAGTCCATCAGGAATTCGCAGGCCTGGAAGCTCTCGCCGCGATGCGCCGAGGTCACCGCCACCATCACCACCTGGTCCAGCGGCTGCAGCAGACCGACACGGTGGATCACACGCGCACCGAAAATATCGAAGCGCACCATGGCCTCGTCAATCATGGCTTCGATGGCTTTTTCCGTCATGCCGGGGTAGTGCTCGAGTTCCATGCTGCTGACGTTCAGGCCATCGTTGCGGTCTCTGACCGTGCCAATGAAACTGCAAACGGCGCCGACACGTTTGTCGTTCGCGCGCAGCGCGGCGATCTCCTCGGCGAGATTGAAGTCACCGGTCTGGATGCTCACGCGATCGGCCATCTCAGCCCCCTGTCACCGGCGGAAAAAAGGCGACTTCGCAGCCGTCCGTCAGCGCCGCCGACTCGTCGCTCATGACCTGGTTGAGCGCCATGCGCACCGACTTGCCGCGCGCCAGCGCCTCGGCATAGGCCGGGCCGCGCGAAATCAGTTCGTCGCGCAGGGCGGCCAGGCTGGCGGCTGCGGTGTCGATCTGCTCGCTGCCCTGCCCGATGGCTTCACGCACGGATGCAAAATACCTGACGGTGATCTTCATGCCAGCCATTCCGAAAAAGCGATGAAACGCACGGTGTCGCCATGCGCGATGGTCTGGCCCGACGGGTTGTCCACCACGCCGTCGCCCCAGACCGCCGAGGTCAGCACGCCCGAACTCTGGTTGGGAAACAGGTCCAGCCCGCCCGCGGCATTACGCCGCACCCGCAGGAATTCACGGCGTTTATCGGCCCGGGGCCAGGTGAAATGGGCGGTAGCCGCTATTGATTTGGTAGCAACGTCAGTCACCCCCTGGAGCCTGAGCAGGAAAGGCCGCACCAGCAGCAAAAAGGTCAGGAAGCTCGAGACCGGGTTGCCCGGCAGCCCCATGAAGTGCGCCGCACCGACGCGGCCATAGGCAAAAGGCTTGCCCGGCTTCATGGCAATCTGCCAGAGGTCGAGCGAGCCGAGCTGCTGCACGGCGGGCTTGATGTGGTCTTCTTCCCCGACGGACACGCCGCCGCTGGTCAGGATCAGGTCATGCGCCTGGCTGGCGCTGCGCAGCGCGTCCAGCGTGGCATCGCGCTGGTCGGGCACGATGCCCAGGTCGCTGACCTCGCAGCCCAGGCGCAGCAGCAAGGCGCGCAGAAAGAAACGGTTGGAGTTGTAGATGGCGCCGGGGCGCATCTGTGCCGGTGCCACCTCGCCGGGCATCACCAGTTCGTCGCCGGTGGAAAACAGCGCCACCCGCGGGCGCCGCGCCACCTGCAGCCGGTCCATGCCAATACTGGCCGCCAGCCCAAGCGCAGCGGGCGTGAGGCGCTCACCTTTTGAGAGCACCGTGGCACCGCGCGTGACGTCTTCGCCGGCGCGGCGTATCCACTGGCCGGGACGCGGCAGCTGCCGCACGCTGACATACCCTTCGCGGTCCGCCAGCGGCTCGCAGTCTTCCTGCATCACCACCGCATCGGCCCCGGCCGGAATCGGCGCGCCGGTAAAAATGCGGGCAACCGTGCCGGGCTCCAGCGCGCTGCCGCTGCTGCCGGCCGCAATACGCTGCGACACGCGCAGCACCACACCCTCGTCGGCCAGCTCGGCGCTGCGCACGGCATAACCGTCCATGGCGCTGTTGTCCTCGGGCGGCACCTGCAGCGCCGAAATCACATCCTGGGCCAGCACCCGGCCGTCGGCGTCGAAGGTGGACACGGCCTCGCTGCCTGCCAGCGGCGTGGCGCGGCCCAGCAGCTCGGCCAGCGCCTCATCGAGGGCTTTAAGCGGCGGGCGTGGGGAAGGTTTTGCGGCGGGGGCGCTGGCAGCGTTCATGCATACAACTCGGAAGAGTAGACAAATCGTTCGTGATTCTCGATCAACCAGGCGGCGACAGCATCGGCGTCGTTCAAATCCAGCACCGGCCTGAGGGTGGTTTCGGGTAGCCGGTCCGGCGAGTCGGTGGCGATCGCGACCACAAAATCATCGTCCGGGTAACGCGCCGGTTTGCCCGAGTCGGCGCGCCAGACCTCGACCTTGAGCAGGTCGCTGCTCTTGAAACCTTCCACCAGCACCCAGTCCACGCCTTCGTACAGTTCAGCGATCAGGTGGTGCACCGAGAGCACCTTCGGCTGCTCGAACTCGCGGATCAGCGCCAGCCGGTTGTCCGAGGCCACGACCACCTCGAAGGCCCCGGCCTGCCGGTGGCGGTACGTGTCCTTGCCAGGCTGGTCGATGTCGAAGCTGTGGTGGGCATGTTTGACGACCGAAACCCGCAGGCCGCGCAGCTTGAGCGCAGGAATCAGGCTTTCCACCAGGGTGGTCTTGCCCGAACCGGAATAGCCGGCAAATGCAACAACGTTCATGTAATGCCCTGGACCGTTCCGAATATGCTATAAATTTGATAGCTTCTTGCGCACAGCCAGTAAGGGCTGGAGCCAGATTTAGTCAACATGACTGGCGATATACGCCTTGACCAGCGCCGCATCGGCCGGCATGAGCTGCACACGTTTGGGCAAGGCCTCGATGCCTTCAAAACGGGCCGGCCGCGGCGGCAACTGGCCCAGCGCTTCCTCGATGGTGGCGGCAAACTTGATCGGCAAGGCGGTTTCCAGAACGATCATGGGCACGCCGGCCGAGAGCTGTTCGCGCGCAACTTTCAGGCCGTCCGCGGTGTGGGTGTCGATCATGGTGCCGAAACGCGCAAAGGTGTCGCGAATCGTCTGCAGCCTGTCGGCGTGGGTACTTTTGCCGCTGGCAAAGCCGTAGTGCTGCGCGGCCGACTGGAAGGTCGTGTCGCCGCTCAGGTCGAAGCGGCCCTGCGTGGACAGCTGCGCACCGAACAGGTCGGCGACACGCGCTGCATCACGCCCGAGCAGGTCGAACACAAACCGCTCGAAGTTCGAGGCCTTGGAAATATCCATCGACGGGCTGGAGGTTTCATGGGTGTCGGCACTGGCCCGCACGCGGTACACACCGGTGCGGAAGAACTCGTCGAGCACATCGTTTTCGTTGGTGGCCACCACCAGCTTGTCGACAGGCAAGCCCATCATGCGCGCCACATGGCCGGCGCAGACGTTGCCGAAGTTGCCGGAAGGCACGGTGAAGCTGACCCGCTGGCCACTTGCCGTGGTCGCCTGGAAGTAACCGGCGAAGTAGTAGACGACTTGCGCCAGCAGCCGCGCCCAGTTGATCGAATTGACCGTGCCAATCTTGTAGGTGCGCTTGAAGGCCAGGTCGTTGGACACGGCTTTCACGATGTCCTGGCAGTCGTCGAACACGCCCTCGATGGCAATGTTGTGGATATTGGCGTCCTGCAGGCTGAACATCTGGGCCTGCTGGAAGGGGCTCATGCGGCCCTGCGGCGAGGTCATGAAGACACGCACGCCCTTCTTGCCGCGCATCGCGTATTCGGCGGCGCTGCCGGTGTCGCCACTGGTCGCGCCCAGGATGTTGAGCTCCTCGCCGCGGCGCGCCAGTTCGTACTCGAACAGGTTGCCCAGCAGCTGCATGGCCATGTCCTTGAAGGCCAGGGTCGGGCCGTTGGACAAGGCTTCCAGATACAGACCGGGCTCGAGCTGGCGCAGGGGCACGATTTCGGGCGTGCCGAACACCGCTTCGGTGTAGGTCTTGTGGCAGAGGGCTCTCAGGTCGGCGGACGGGATGTCGTCGATGTAGAGCGACAGCACTTCAAAAGCCAGGTCGGCATACCCCGAGTCGCGGTAGACGGCGCGCCACTTCTCCAGCGTGGCGGCATCGACCTGCGGATAGGTTTCGGACAGGTAGAGCCCGCCGTCGGGCGCCAGGCCTTCGAGCAGGATTTCGCAGAACTGCTTGCGGTCCGCGTGGCCGCGGGTCGAGAGGTACTTCATCAGGCAAGTTCTTCCTTGCGGATGCGCGTGATGGGTGAGAGCACCGTGGTCAGGGCCTGCATCTGCGCCATCGCCTCGTTCATCTTCGCCTCGACACAGTCGTGCGTCAGAATGATCAGGTCGGTCTGGGTAGCACCCTCGCCGCCGACCTCGTCGGCTTCGCGCTGCAGCATCGCGTCGATGCTGATGCCGGCTCCGGCCAGGATGCCGGTGACTTTGGCCAGCACGCCGGCTTCGTCAGCCACGTTCAGGCGCAGGTAATAACTCGTGACCACCTCGCTCATGGGCAGCACCGGCAGGTCGCTCATGGACTGCGGCTGGAAGGCCAGGTGCGGCACGCGCTGCGCGGCCTCGGCGCCGTGCAGGCGGGCAATGTCGACCAGGTCGGCAATCACCGCGCTGGCGGTCGGCTCGCTGCCGGCGCCCTTGCCGTAATACAGCGTGGTGCCGACGGCATCACCCTGCACCACCACGGCGTTCATCGCGCCCTCGACATTGGCGATCAGGCGCTTGGCCGGCACCAGGCTGGGGTGCACCCGCAGCTCGATGCCCTTGGCCGTGCGCTTGGTGATGCCCAGCAGCTTGATGCGGTAACCGAGCTGCTCGGCATATTTGATGTCCTGCGCACCCAGCTTCGTAATGCCCTCGACATAGGCCTTGTCGAACTGCACCGGGATGCCGAAGGCAATCGCCGACATCAGCGTGGCCTTGTGCGCCGCGTCCACACCTTCGATGTCGAAGGTCGGGTCGGCTTCGGCATACCCGAGTCGCTGCGCCTCTTTCAGCACGACGTCGAAGTCCAGGCCCTTGTCACGCATCTCGCTGAGGATGAAATTGGTCGTGCCGTTGATGATGCCGGCGATCCACTCGATGCGGTTGGCCGTCAGACCCTCGCGCAGCGCCTTGATGATGGGAATACCGCCGGCGACGGCGGCCTCGAACGCCACCATCACGCCGTGTTTGTGCGCGGCCGCGAAAATCTCGGTGCCATGCACGGCCAGCAGGGCCTTGTTGGCCGTGACCACGTGTTTGCCGGCCGCGATCGCCTCCAGCACCAGTTGCCGGGCAATGCCGTAGCCGCCGATCAGCTCAATGATGATGTCGATCTCGGGGTTGGCGATCACGGCCCGGGCATCGGCCACCACCGTCACGCCGGGACCGGCCGCCGCCTGCGCGCGGGTCGTGTCGAGGTCGGCCACCATGGCAATCTCGATGCTGCGGCCGGCGCGGCGGAAAATTTCTTCCTGGTTGCGCTTCAAAACGGTGAACACACCGCTGCCCACGGTGCCCATGCCCAGAAGGCCTACCTTGATCGGTTTCAGATTCGTTGATGTCATGTGCTTCGGGTCATTTCAGAAGGGATTCGGCGACCGGCACGCCGGCCGGCAGCATGCTTTTTCGACGGCTTTCGAGGAATTTGGCAATGCGGCCAATCGCCTCGCGCAGGTCTTCCTCGTGCGGCAAAAAGACGATGCGGAAGTGGTCCGGCGCGGCCCAGTTGAAACCGGTGCCCTGCACCAGCATCACCTTGGTTTCCTTGAGCAGTTCCAGGAAAAACTGGCGGTCGTCGGTGATCGGGTAGACCTTGGGGTCCAGCCGCGGGAACATGTAGAGTGCCGCGCTCGGCTTGACGCAGCTCACGCCGGGAATCGCGGTGATCAGCTCGTAGGCCAGGTCGCGCTGGCGGCGCAGGCGCCCGCCCTCGCCAGTCAGGTCGTTGATGCTCTGGTAGCCGCCCAGCGCCGTCTGGATGGCCCACTGGCCCGGCACGTTGGAGCACAGCTTCATGTTGGCCAGCATGTTCAGGCCCTCGATGTAGTCCTGCGCCTGCTTTTTCGGCCCGGACACCACCAGCCAGCCGGCACGGTAACCGCACGAACGGTAGCTCTTGGACAGCGAGTTGAAGGTCAGCGTCAGCACATCGGTGGACAGGCTGGCGATCGCCGTGTGTTTGACACCGTCGTACAGCACCTTGTCGTACACCTCGTCGGCCAGGATCACCAGGCCGTGTTCGCGCGCGATGTCGATGATGCCGCGCAGCAGTTCATCGGAGTACAGCACGCCGGTCGGGTTGTTCGGGTTGATGACCACAATGCCCTTGGTCTTGGGCGTGATCTTGGCACGAATGTCGTCGAGGTTGGGCATCCAGCCGTTGTTCTCGTCGCACAGGTAATGCACCGGCGTGCCGCCCGCCAGGCTGGTGGAGGCCGTCCACAGGGGGTAGTCGGGGGACGGCAGCAGCAGCTCGTCACCGTTGTCCAGCAAGGCGTTGGTCGCCATGGAAATCAGCTCGCTCGCGCCGTTGCCCAGGTAGATGTCGTCCAGCGTCACGCCCTTGATGCCCTGCCTTTGCGTTTCATGCATCACGGCCTTGCGCGCGGCAAAAATGCCCTTGCTGTCCGAATAACCCGCCGAGGCCGGCAGGTTGCGGATCATGTCCTGCTGGACTTCTTCAGGCGCGTCAAAACCGAACACCGCGAGATTGCCGAGGTTGAGCTTGATGAGCTTTTGCCCTTCTTCCTCCATCTGCTTGGCGGCATCCATGATGGGGCCGCGGATGTCATAAAGCACATTGGCCAGTTTGGCCGATTTGGTGATCAATTTCATGGTCTGTGGTCGTTCTTCAGCAAACGCAAAGCCTGCAAAGGCGCAATGGACGCAGGGGTAAGCGGAAATTGGGACGGAATCTATAATTTGACCACATAAAACCGCGATTTCGCCGGCCGGCAGCCCCCACCACTCCTACTGAACACCGCATGAAATTACAGCCCGACCGCCTCGACGTTCAATCCATTCTTGGCTACGGTCCCGGATGGATAGGCCTGGGCAACCAGGGGGTGGCCGAAAAAATAGAGCAGAGCGTCGTGATCGGCTCACGCGGCGAAAAGTTCGCCTGGGACTGCGCCCGTTTTGAAGACCTCACACCAGCGCACTTCGAACGCCTGGCCGAGGCCCGGCCCGAGCTGGTGATTTTCGGCAGCGGCAACCGCCTGCGTTTTGCGCCGCCGACCTTTTTGCGCAGCCTGATGGCGGCGCGCATCGGCATCGAAACCATGGACACGCTGGCAGCCTGCCGGACCTACAACATCCTCGCCGGCGAAGGCCGGATCGTGCTGACCGCCCTGCTGATTGAGCCGCCAGATCGCGCCCACGGGTGAGCGACCTGCTTTCAGGGTAAAATCTAGGGTTGCATTTGGTGCAACGTCGGGGGTTTGGCCCAAATTTTGCGGTCAAAGCCAACGACTTATCACAATTACTTTTGTCAGGGGTCCACGCAGTATGGCAGTCGTCGTCAACAAACCACTCCCGGAATTTGAAGCCAACGCCACAAGCGGCGTCAAAGTCTCCAACCAAACCCACTTGGGTCATGTGGTCGTCCTGTATTTCTATCCCAAGGACAACACCCCCGGCTGCACCACCGAGGCCATGCAGTTCCGCGATCGCTACAAGGATTTCGTCAAGGCCGGCGCCACCGTGTTCGGCGTCTCGCGCGACAACATGAAGTCCCACGACGAATTCAAGGCCAAGCTCGAGCTTCCCTTCGAGCTGATTGCCGACACCGAAGAAAAAATGTGCCACATGTTCGGCGTGGTCAAGAACAAGATCATGTACGGCAAAAAGGTCAAGGGCATCGAGCGCAGCACCTTCCTCGTGGGCGCCGACGGCACGCTCAAGGAAGAGTGGCGCGGGCTGAAAGTGCCCGGCCATGTGGACGACGTGCTCAAGGCCGTCAAGGCACTGAAAAAGGCGGCCTGAAAACACCGCGAAAAAGTCGTTTCAACAGCTTGTGTTCCCGTCACGCGAGTCGTGTATAGTGACTTCATGCTGTTGACCTTAGCGACTGCGCCCACCGAAAAAGCCGCCCTGGCCTCCAGGCGGCTTTTTCGCTTTTTGAACCCCAACCAAGTGAGCTTCAAGCACCATGCCCTTGCCACCCGCCCCGACCAAACGTGCCGCCTTGCTCTCTGCCGACGCCCTGGAAGCGCCGGTCCGTTCGCACGCCAAGACGACGCGAAAGACGGAGCACGCCGAACCGGCACACAAAACGGCGGCACTGGACCTTTTTGACAGCCGGTCCGGCGGTGGCGAGGCCCAGCACCCGGCTGCGTATCTGCCCAAGGAGCCCGCGCGCCAGGCGAAAGATACAGTCAGTTACCACAAAGAGCCGCAGGCGGCTGTCCGGCCGGAACCTGCGGCCAAGGCGAAGAAGCCACGGCACACGGGCCCGTCCAAGCTGTTTGTGCTCGACACCAATGTGCTGATGCACGACCCGATGTGCCTGTTCCGCTTCGAGGAACACGACATCTTTTTGCCCATGATCGTGCTCGAAGAGCTCGACGGCCACAAAAAAGGCATGACCGAAGTGGCGCGCAATGCGCGCCAGACCAGCCGCACGCTGGACGCGCTGGCCGGCACCAGCGGCGCCGACATTGCCAAGGGCCTCAAGCTCGACACCACCGGGCACAAGGAAGCCGGCGGCTGCCTGTTCTTCCAGACGAAAGTGCTGGACTACTCCCTGCCCATGAGCCTGCCGCAGGGCAAGGCCGACAACCAGATCCTCGGTGTGGTCGAGGCATTGCGCAAGGAATACGCGCCGCGCGAAGTCGTGCTGGTGTCCAAGGACATCAACATGCGCGTCAAGGCCAGGGCCCTGGGCCTGGCCACCGACGACTACCAGAACGACAAGACGCTGGAAGACGGCGACATGCTGTACGCCGGCTCGCTGGCCCTGCCGGCGGACTTCTGGACGCGCCAGAGCAAGACCATCGAAAGCTGGCAGCAAGGCAGCCACACCTTCTACCGCATCACCGGCCCCATCGTCGGCAGCCTGCTGATCAACCAGTTCGTGTTTTTCGAGGCCCCTGGCGAGCCACCGCTGTATGCGCGCGTCACCGAGATCCGCGCCAAGACCGCCGTGCTCAAGACGCTGAAGGACTACACCCACCTGAAAAACGCGGTGTGGGGCATCACCACGCGCAACCGCGAGCAGAACTTCGCGATGAACCTGCTGATGGACCCCGAGGTCGACTTCGTCACGCTGGCCGGCACGGCCGGCACCGGCAAGACGCTGATGGCCCTGGCCAGCGGCCTGACGCAGGTGCTGGACGACCGCCGCTACACCGAGATCATCATGACCCGCGCGACCGTCAGCGTCGGTGAAGACATCGGTTTCCTGCCGGGCACCGAAGAAGAAAAAATGGGCCCCTGGATGGGCGCGCTCGACGACAACCTCGAAGTGCTGGGCAAGAACGACAGCGGCTCCGGCGAATGGGGCCGCGCGGCCACCAACGAACTGATCCGCTCGCGCATCAAGGTCAAGAGCATGAACTTCATGCGCGGCCGCACCTTTTTGAACAAGTACGTGATCATCGACGAGGCGCAGAACCTGACGCCCAAGCAGATGAAGACGCTGATCACCCGTGCCGGCCCCGGCACCAAGATCATCTGCATGGGCAACCTCGCGCAGATCGACACGCCCTACCTGACCGAAGGCTCGTCCGGCATGACCTACGCCGTGGACCGCTTCAAGGGCTGGCCGCATGGCGGGCACATCACGCTGGCACGCGGGGAACGTTCACGCCTGGCCGACTTCGCCAGCGAGGTGCTTTGACACCGGCAAACTGACAACCCGGCCTGGATGCCGGGGCCTAGCGTCGCCCCTTCTTTGGTGATTTCACAAGCCTCTTTGGCAGGAGGCCCAAGGCGGCGCGAGCCAGCGCATCGGCTTCGCCATTGCGGTGACGCGGTATCCAGTGCAGGGAGGTGTGGGTGAACGTCGCCAGCAAGGCCCTCGTCTCTTCATACAGCGCGGCCAGCCGCAACACGGGAGGCTCGTCCCCGGCGCCCAGTTGCGCCACCAGCAAGCTGCTGTCGCTGTAGATCTGCAGTGCCTGCGCTCCGCGCGCCTGCGCATCCTGCAATGCCGCCATCAACGCCCTCGCCTCCGCCTCGTTGTTGCAGCCCCGCGCATCCGTTGCCATCGAGAGCACGTGCCGCGTGCCGTCAGGCGCCACCAGCACCGCACCCAGGCCCATGCGGCCGGGGTTGGGCACCGCGCTGCCGTCACAGTGAATGATCCAGGGCGGGGTCACGTGTGACGTTGCGCGAGAGCCGACCGCTCCAGCACATAACGCATCATCGATTGCGCCAGCTCTTCCTCGCCCAGGAAAATCTTGCCGGCGTGTTCGCTCTCCAGCAATTTCGCCTCGGCCTCGCTGTGGGTACGCACCACGATTTCGATATCGGGGTTCAGCGTGCGGGCGGTGTTGACCATCTGCCGCACGTTCAGGGTATCGGGCGTGGCGATCACCAGCATGCGGGCGTTGGCGATATGGGCCTGCACCAGCACCACCGGTTCCGCCGCATCACCCGACACGGCCATCAGGCCTTCCGCGCGCAGCCTTTCGACCACCTCGCGGTTCTGTTCAACCACCACAAAAGGAAGCTGGTTGGCAGTCAGGGCCTCTGCAATACGCCGCCCCACCCGGCCATAACCGACCAGCACGACCTGGCGCGAGAGGTATTTTTCGTCGGTGCTCGCCGGCAGCTCGGCCGTCGGATCATCACGCGCCTCGAGTTTCCGGGCCAGCGGCGATTTGGCAAGAATCCACTGCTGCAGAGGTTCCACCGCCTTGAACACCAACTGGTTCAGCGCAATCGAGATCAATGCGCCGGCCAGCACCAGGCTTTGACCCTCGGGCGGCAGCAGCTGGAGCGAGACGCCCATGGCCACCAGGATGAAAGAGAACTCGCCGATCTGCGCCAGACTGGCCGACACTGTGAGCGCCGTGTTCAGCGGGTAGCGAAAGCCCAGCACCAGCGCCATCGCGGCCAGCGACTTGCCCACCACGATGATGGCAACCACCGCCAGCACCTGCAGCGGCCGCTCCACGATGACCCAGGGGTCGAACAACATGCCGACCGAGACAAAAAACAGCACGGCAAACGCATCGCGCAGCGGCAATGACTCTTCAGCCGCACGGTGGCTGAACTCCGACTCGCGCATCACCATCCCGGCGAAAAAAGCACCGAGGGCGAACGACACGCCAAACAGTGCCGTCGCGCCAAAGGCAATACCGACGGCGGCAGACACCACGCACAGGGTAAACAGCTCGCGAGAGCCGGTACGCTGCACCTGCCACAGCACCCAGGGAAAAAACCGTCGGCCAACCACCAGCATCAACGCGACAAAGCCCCCGACCTGCAGCAGCGTGAGGCCCAGCGTCTTCCACAGCGAATCGACATCGGCCTCGCCCCGGCCCGACAGCCAGCCGCCCAGCGGCGGCAGCAAGACCAGCACCAGCACCATGGCCAGGTCCTCGACCACCAGCCAGCCGACGGCAATGCGGCCGTTGGCCGAGTCCAGCACGCCGCGGGCTTCCAGCGCGCGGAGCAGCACGACGGTGCTGGCGACCGACAGCGACAGGCCGAACACCAGCGCCCCGCCCAGGTTCCAGCCCCACCAGTGCGCCAGGCCCATGCCGAGTGCCGTGGCGACCGTCATCTGCACCACCGCGCCGGGCACGGCGATCTTGCGCACCGCCAACAGGTCGTCGAGCGAGAAGTGCAGGCCCACGCCGAACATCAGCAGCATCACGCCGATCTCGGCCAGCTGACTCGCAATCGCCGCATCGGCCACAAAGCCGGGCGTGAAGGGGCCGATCAGCACCCCGGCCAGCAGGTACCCCACCAGCGAGGGCAGCTTGAGCCGCGCGGCGATAAAACCGAAGATCAGGGCGAGGCCCAGGCCGGCGGCAATGGTGCTGATGAGGGAAACGCTGTGCGGCATGCGGGAGGGGTTCCTTCAGAGATCGACGGTGAGGGACCCTGCGTGAGCACTTGCCGAAAACAGGCGCTTGCCGCAGAACGTGAAAATGAATGAAAGGCTTTCCGGCCCGTTTTCATTATAAAAACAGAAAACAAAAAACCCGCCGAAGCGGGTTTCTTTGGAGGGTGACAGGCCGCAAGCCTCAACCCATGTGCAAACCACCATTGAGCGAGAAGTCGGCACCGGTGGCGTAACCACCTTCGTCCGAGGCGATCCACGAAATGATGGAGGCGATTTCTTCGGGGGTGCCCAGGCGTTTGGCGGGCACGCCGGCCACGATTTTCTCGAGTACGTCGGGTCGGATGGCCTTGACCATGTCGGTGCCGATGTAGCCGGGGCTCACGGTGTTGACGGTCACGCCCTTGGCTGCCACCTCCTGCGCCAGCGCCATGGTGAAGCCGTGCAGGCCGGCCTTGGCCGTCGAGTAGTTGACCTGGCCGAACTGTCCCTTCTGGCCGTTGACCGACGAGATGTTGACGATGCGCCCGTAGCCGCCTTCGATCATGCCTTCGATCACCTGCTTGGTGACGTTGAACATGCTGTCGAGGTTGGTGGAGATCACCGCGTCCCAGTCGGCCTTGCTCATCTTGCGGAACTGGCCGTCGCGCGTGATGCCGGCGTTGTTGACCAGCACGCTGACCGGGCCGTGCTCGGCCTTGACCTTGTCGAAGGCGGCGACAGTGGAGTCCCAGTCGCCGACATTGCCGACCGAGGCGTAGAAGGTGTAGCCCAGCGCCTTCTGCTCGTCAATCCACTTGGTGAAGTCACGCGTCGGGCCGCAACCGGCCACCACGGTGAAGCCGTCCTTGTGCAGACGCTGGCAGATGGCGGTTCCGATGCCACCCATGCCGCCAGTCACGTATGCAATTCGTTTTGCCATGTCTTGCTCCTTGATTTATTGGTTCTGAACGTCGTTGAAAAGAAGCTCTGGTGACCTTGCCGGCGGTTGAAATTTGCTATCAAATAAATAGCTGTTCGCGCGCACTCTGCAAGGGCCACAAGCTCTTTTACCTCATATTTACCGTTCCAGTGTGAGGGCAACCCCCATGCCGCCACCGATACACAGGCTGGCAATGCCTTTTTTGGCATCACGCCGGACCATCTCGTGGATCAGCGTGACCAGAATGCGGCAACCGGAGGCACCAATCGGGTGACCGATGGCAATGGCACCGCCGTTGACATTGACCTTGCTGGTGTCCCAGCCCATTTCCTTGTTGACGGCGCAAGCCTGCGCCGCAAAAGCTTCGTTGATCTCCAGCAGGTCCAGGTCCTGCGCCTTCCAGCCGGCGCGGGCCAGCGCCTTGGTGGAGGCCGGCACCGGGCCCATGCCCATGAAAGCCGGGTCCAGCCCGCTGGTCGCGTAGCTGGCAATGCGGGCCAGCGGCTTGAGGCCCAGCGCCGCCGCCTTTTTGGCCGTCATCACCATGACAGCGGCCGCGCCGTCGTTGATGCCCGAGGCATTGCCGGCCGTCACGCCGCCGGCCTTGTCGAACGCAGGGCGCAGGCCGGCCAGGCCTTCGGCGCTGCTCTTGCGGTTGATGAACTCATCGGCCGCAAACACGACGGCGTCGCCTTTTTTCTGCGGGATGGAAAACGGCACGATTTCATCCTTGAACTTGCCGGCGTCCTGCGCCGCCATGGCCTTGGTCTGGCTGGCCAGGGCGAGTTCGTCCTGCATCTCGCGGCTGATTCCGTATTTCTTCGCGACGTTCTCGGCGGTGATGCCCATGTGGTACTGGTTGTAGACGTCCCACAGGCCGTCGACGATCATGGAGTCGATCATTTTCCAGTCGCCCATACGCTGGCCTTCGCGCGAGCCGTTGAGCACGTGCGGCGCGGCGCTCATGTTCTCCTGGCCGCCGGCAATCACGATCTCGCTGTCGCCGGTGGCCACAGCCTGCGCCGCCAACATGACGGCCTTCAGGCCGGAGCCGCAGACGGCGTTGATGGTCAGGCCGGGAATGCCGTGCGGAAAGCCCGCTTTCACCACCGTTTGCCGCGCCGGGTTCTGGCCCACGCCGGCCGCCAGCACCTGGCCCATGATGACTTCGCCGATGAGGTCCGCCGACAGGCCGGCGCGCTCGGCGACCGCCTTGATGACGGCCGCACCGAGCTCGGTCGCGGGGATTTTGGCCAGGCTGCCGCCGAACTTGCCGACGGCGGTGCGGGCCGCTGAAACGATGACGATGTCTTCCATGATTTACTTTCTCCAGTGAATGGGGTTCAACACGTGTTGCGCGTCAGGCCTTGACCTTGACATAACGGCCCGGCGCCGGTTCGATAACCTTGTAGGTGCGGCTGCCGTAACTTTTGGGTGCGGCAATCTGCTTGCCGGCATGGCCCTTGAGCCAGTCCGACCAGTCGGTCCACCAGCTGCCGGGGTGTTCCGTCGCACCCTGGAGCCAGTCGGCCTGACGCACCGGAAATTTGCCTTGCGGCAGCTTGTCGTTGGTCCAGTAGCTGCGTTTTTTCTTGGCGGGCGGGTTGATCACGCCGGCGATGTGGCCCGAGGCCCCCATGACAAAACGTTTCTTGCCCGGCAAGACCTGCGTCGAGGCATAGGCCCCGCCGATGGGCACGATGTGGTCTTCGCGCGAGCCGTAGATGTAGACCGGCAGGTCCAGAGCGCGCAGGTTGATCTTTTCGCCGCACACCGTCAGCACGCCGGGCTGGACGAGCTTGTTCTCGTGATAGGTGTTGCGCAGGTACCAGGCGTAAAACGGGCCCGGCAGGTTGGTCGAGTCGCTGTTCCAGTAGAGCAGGTCAAACGGCGGTGGCGTTTCGCCCTTGAGGTAGTTGCCGACCACGTAGTTCCACACCAGGTCGTTCGGGCGCAGGAAGCTGAAGGTCGAGGCCAGGTCCTGGCCCTTGAGCAGCCCGCCCTTGCCCATCTGCATCTCGCGGTACTTGACCGACTGCTCGTCGATGAAGATGTCCAGGATGCCGGTGTCGCTGAAATCCAGCAGCGAGGTCAGGAAGGTGGCGCTGGCCACCGGCTTCTGGCCACGCGCAGCAAGCACCGCCAGCGCCGTGCCCAGAATCGTGCCGCCGACACAAAAGCCCAGCGCATTGATGGTTTTGGCGCCGGTGATGTCCTGCACCACATTGATCGCCTTGATGGCCGCGTTCTCGATGTAGTCGTCCCAGGTTTTTTCGGCCATGGACTCGTCGGGGTTGCGCCAGCTGACAACAAAGGTGCGGTGGCCTTGGGCCACGGCATAACGGATCAGCGAGTTGTCGGGCTGCAGGTCGAGGATGTAGAACTTGTTGATGCAGGGCGGCACCAGCAGAAAGGGCCGCTCGTGCACCGTGGCGGTCAGCGGCTTGTACTCGAGCAGCTGGAAAAATTCGTTTTCGAACACCACAGCACCCTCAGTGGTGGCGACGTTTTTGCCGACCTCGAACACGCTTTCGTCGGTCATGGACACATGGCCCTGCTGCATGTCGCTGAGCAGGTTCTGCAGCCCCTGGGCGATGCTGGCGCCCTGGGTGTCGATGGCTTTTTTCTGCGCGTCGGCATTGAGCGCCAGAAAGTTGCTGGGGGCCGATGCCGCCATCGCCTGCTCGACTGCAAAACGCACACGGGCTTTGGTCTTTTCGTCGCCCTCCACCGCTTCGGCCAGCCCCATCAGGGTGCGGGCGTTGAGCAGGTAGGCAGACGCAGAAAACCGGGCCACGGGGTTGCTGCGCCAGGCTTCTGCGGAGAAGCGCCGGTCGGCCTGCGCCCCGGCATCGGCGTCCGATTGCAGGCCGCTGTTCCACAGGGCGCTGATGTCGTTGAGGTAGGTCTGCTGCAGCTCCTGCAATTTGGCCGGATCAAACTGCAAGGGCGGCGGTGGCGTCGGCATGTCCGTCATGCCCAAGGGAACAAAGCCGGGCGCAGTCCCCAAGCCGGCGCCGGCCATGGCGCCCATGACCTGCTGCAGTCCCTGGGCAAAGGTCTCTTGCATCTGCTGGGCTGCTTGCGCGAGGTTTGCGTCAGAATTCATGCTTGTCTCACCGATCTGCCGACCGGCTCTTGTTGTGCGCTCTTTACCGAGCTGTTGGGCCCACGGCGGGTCGTCTCTAGTATCGTGGAAAACCTTTCCCTGCTCATGACGCACCACAAATTTTTATGTATTTAATCGTCATTGCCTGGATGTACGTGGTGCTCATGATGAGCGTCGCCGAAGCCACCCATTCCACCGGCACATTGCTGGGCGCTCTCGTCACCTTTGTACTCTACGGTGTGGGGCCTGTGGCATTGGTGGTTTACCTGATGCGCGCGCCGGCCAGGCGCAAGGCCATCAAGGCGCGCGAAGCAGCCGAAGCCGATGCGATGGCGACCGAGTTGCCCGTAGCGGACTCAGTCACGCCAGATGCAGGCAGCCATGCGTCCGGTGGTGTGAACCCCGTTGCCCCGGATGCCGGCGTCACGCCGGTGCGAAAAGAACCTTGAGGCATTGCCCACCGTGCACCAGGGTGGTGTGCCGTCATTGCCGTAGACCTGCGTGACGCCCAGGGCCTGCAGACGCAGGCGGGCCAGACCGGCCAGATCGGCAAGGTATTTGCCCGCTGCCAGCGCCGTGAAGCACGTGGCGGCCCGTGGATCACCTTCGACAAACGCCGCCCTCACCTCAGCGCCCACTTCAAAGGCCGTCGGGCCTATGCACGGCCCCAGCCACGCTATGGTATTGATAGCTGCTTGCGCCCGTCCCGATTGGGCTAGAGCCCTAAAATCTTGATAAGTTTGTTCAAGAATACCCTTGCCCTGCTGACCAGCCAGTCCGCGCCAGCCGGCATGGGCGGCTGCCACCGCCGAACCATCGGAATGGGCAAACAGCACCGGCAGGCAGTCGGCCACCATGATGGTGCACGCGAGACCGCGCTGCGAGCTCATGGCAGCGTCGGCCGCCAGACCCTGCGGTGTTTCACCGTCCAGCAGAAGCACCGCTGTGCCATGCACCTGCTGCAGGAACACCGGCTTCGCACCCATGGCCTGGCCCAGCAGGGTGCGGTTGGCGGCCACTTGCGCGGGCGCATCGCCGACGTGGTCGCCGAGGTTCATGCTGTCCCAGGGCGCAACGGACACACCTCCCTGCCGGGTGGTGAAAACCGCATGCACGCCGGGCGGCGCGGGCCAGTCGGGCGTCAGCCAGTCAGGGTGCAAGATAGCTCGCGATCAGGGTTCGTTGTCGGGGCAGGCCGAAGGCTGGGCTTTCTGGAAAGCCGGCAGCGCCATGCAGGCGTCAAACGCCGTCATCGTGCGGCTCAGCCCCTCCAGGTTCACGTTGAACCGTTTCGCGTTGAAGATCTGCGGCACCAGGCAGCAGTCGGCCAGGGTGGGCGTCTCGCCATAACAATAGGTCGAAGCCGGCAACGGGGCCAGCTGGCGCTCAAAGGCTTCCAGGCCTTCGCGGCACCAGTGGCGGTACCAGGCGTTTTTCGCCTCTTCATCGACCTTGAGCTCGCGCACCAGGTACTTGAGCACACGCAGGTTGTTGATCGGGTGGATCTCGCAGGCAATCGACTGCGCCAGCGCGCGCACCTTCGCGCGGCCCAGGGCATCGGCAGGCAGCAGCGCCGGCGCCGGGTGTTTTTCATCGAGATATTCGATGATGGCCATGGACTGCGAGAGTTTTTCGCCATCCACTTCGAGCAGCGGCACCAGGGTGTCGGCCGACAGCGCGGCGTAAGTCTCTTTCTTGTGGTCGCCCCTGGCAATGTGGACGGGAATGTATTCGTAGCGCAAACCCTTGAGTTCAAGCGCAATACGCACGCGAAAGGACGCGGAAGAGCGGAAGTAGTTGTGGAGTTTCATGGCTGAAAGCATAAACCATGACCCCCACGGTCGCGCACTTCGTGTCGCTCCCTGCCCCCCGAGGGGGCCGCTGCGCCTGCGGCCCGGCAAAGCCGGTTCCGCGGCCCCTGCTTGGTTAAATACATCCCCCCGCTCGCGCACGTCGCATGACTTCGACGTAGCCCCCACGGCGCGAATCGCCTGCGCGACTGACGCCCGGGCAGGCCGCCACTACCATTGCCGTTTTCCTGCCCGCCTACTTCCCCGGAGACACCCATGAGCGCCATCACATCCCTGAGCAACCACCAGGTCCGCCTGGCCAGCCGCCCGGTCGGCCTGCCGACCCGCGACAACTGGAGCTTCACCACCGAGCCGGTGGCCGAGCCGGGCCCCGGCGGCGTGCTGGTCAAAACCCTTTACCTTTCCCTGGACCCGGCCATGCGCGGCTGGATGAACGAGGGCAAAAGCTACATCCCGCCGGTGGAAATCGGTGCGGTCATGCGTGCCGGCGGCGTCGGCAAGGTGATCGCCTCGAACAACCCGGCCTTTGCCGTGGGCGACTATGTCAACGCCGGGCTGGACGTGCAGGAGTACTGCCTGATTCCGGAAGCCCAGATCAAGCGCAGCGGCATGTTCAAGATCGACCCGCGCATGGGCCTGACCTCCTGGCTCAACGTGCTGGGCATGCCCGGCATGACCGGCTACTTCGGCCTGATGGATGTGGGCCAGCCCAAGCCCGGCGAAACCGTGGTGGTGTCGGGTGCGGCGGGCGCCGTCGGCCAGACCGTCGGCCAGATCGCCAAGCTCAAGGGCTGCCGCGTGGTCGGCATTGCCGGCGGCAAGGCCAAGTGCTACTGGGTCGTCAAGGAATTGGGTTTTGACGCCTGCATCGACTACAAGGCCGGCGATGTGAAGGCCGGGCTGAAGGAACATTGTCCGAAAGGCGTGGACATCTATTTCGACAATGTCGGCGGCGACATTCTGGACGCGGTGCTGACGCGCATCACGCGCGGCGCCCGCATCATCATCTGCGGCGCCATCAGCCAGTACAACAACACGACACCGGTCAAGGGCCCGGCCAACTACCTGTCGTTGCTGGTCAACCGCGCACGCATGGAAGGCATTGTGGTCTTCGACTACGCCGACCGCTATCCGCTGGCGATCGCCGAGATGGGCAGCTACCTCAAGGACGGCAAGATGAAGAGCAAGGAAGACGTGGTGGACGGGCTGGAGAACTTCCCCGAAACCCTGCTCAAGCTCTTCAACGGAGAGAACTTCGGCAAGCTGGTGCTGCAGGTCGCGAAGGAATAATCCGCTTCAACCCATGACCCAGCGCGCGACAGCCACCGTCGCCGCGCCGGCCACTGCGGCGGCCAGATCGTTGCGCACCAGCTTCATCACCAGCCCCACCGCCAGCAGGGCCAGCAGTTCGGGCAGCTTGCCCGAAGTGGCGGCCGGCGTCACGATGCCGACCATCACCGACAGCGGAATCGCCTTGAGTGCGGCCTCCACACGCGGCGTGATGCGCACATAACCCATGAGCAGGAAGCCGCTGATGCGGCAGGCGAAAGACGCCAGCGCCATGCCCACCAGCGCCAGCAAAAAGGTCGATTCAACGGCCATGGCGCCACGCTCCCATCAGCCCGCCCGCAACACCTGCGCCGACGATGTACCAGGCGCCCGGCAGCAGCCGGTGTAGCACCAGCGCCACCAGCCCGGCCGCAGCGACCAGCCACAGGTCGGACTTGCCGCGCCAGAGCACCATGCCAATCGCAGCGGCAAAAGCCACCAGCATGAAGTCCAGCCCGAAGGCCGCCGGATTCGGCACATTGCCGGCCAGCAGGTGGCCGACCAGTGTGCCGCCGATCCAGGGCACAAACATCGCCACGCCGGAGCCAAACACATACCCCGCGTCGCGGTAGCCGGTTTCGTACTCGCGCATGGCCATCGCCCAGCTGCCGTCGCCGAGGAAAAACAGCGAGCCCCAGCTCTGGTGGCGCGGCAGCCCGGCCAGCCAGGGCTGGATGGCCGCACCGTAGAGCACATAGCGCGCGTTCATGACGAGGATGGTGACGATGACCGGCGTGACCGCGGCCGTCGCCGTCCAGCCCTGCAAGGCCGCCAGTTGCGCGCTGCCTGAGTAAACGGCCGCGCTCATCAGCATGGCCTGCAGCCAGGTCATGCCGCGTTCGCTGGCGAGTACGCCGAAGACCATGGCGTACAGCGTCACACCGGGCGCCAGCACCTGGGCGGCGAAAAAACCGCGGCGTACGCCCTGGGCCGTGAAAGAAACCCTGCCTGTCGTCACCTGCGATTGCTCCGCTGTAAAAGCGGCCGAGTTTACACTGGCCGCGTTATCCGCCGCGTCAGGAGCAGTCCCCATGAAAGGCATTGCCCGGAGTTCGGTGAAGAGCCTTTTCCTTTGGGAAAACCCGGACTCAGTCGTCCCCGCGCTGCCACCAATGCAGCAGCCGCCGTTCGACCGCGAGCAGCGCGAGGTTCAGGCCGTAGCCCACCGCCGCAAGCAGGAAAATTGCGGCGTACATGTCGCTTGGTCGCATGGCGTACTGCATGGTCATGATGTAGTAGCCGATGCCCTCGGAGCCGGCGATCATCTCTGCGACGACGCTCACGATGAGTGCCAGTGCCAGACTGGTGCGCAGTCCCGCCAGGATGAACGGCAGACTGGCCGGCAACACAACCTGCAGCAGCGTGCGCAGCCGCCCCACCTGGAACGTGCGCGCGACGTCCAGGGCGGTCGGATCCACCGCGCGCACACCGCCCACGGTATTGACCAGCACCGGGAAAAAGCAAGCCAGGGACACCGCAAACACCTTCATCGCGTGATCGATGCCCAGCAGCAGGATGAGCGGCGGCACGATGGCCGGCATGGGGATGGGGCGCAGCAGTTCCACGAGGGGACGCAGCGCGGCGTCCGCCAGCGGGAAGGTCGCCATCGTGATGCCGAGCAGCACCCCCGCAGCCGAACCGATGGCGAAGCCGATGGCCATTCGCCACAAGGTGGAAACGAAAACTTGGGCCAGCTCGCCATTGGCCAGCCCCGCGGCGATCGCCTTCAGGATGTCGGTCACGGGCGGCCAGCTGGTGCTCGATACCCACCACAACGCGGACACCTGCCAAAGCACCAGCAAGAGCACGAGCAGCAGCACACCCCAGAGCCGGTACGAGCGGGCGCGCACGCGTCAGGCCTCGTACACCTGGCGGCCATCCACCGCGGTCGCCAGCACACGTGCGCCTCGCAAGGCCTCGGGGTCGCACGCAACGGGGTCGACCGATAGCACGGTCCAGTCGGCGAGCAGCCCGGGCCGCAGCATACCCCGCTCGTGCTCGCTGAAGCTCACGTAGGCTGCATCGCGCGTGTAGAGCGCCAGTGCCTCTTCGCCGCTCACGGCCTGCAGGCGGCCCACCGGTTCATCCGTTCCGGCGATGTGGCGCGTGCGCGCCTGCCACAGCCCCAGCAGCGGCTGGTACGGCGTGACCGGCGAGTCGGAGCCGCCGCCAACGACGACGCCGCCGTCGATCCAGCTGCGTACAGGCGTGGCCGTCGCCATCAGCGCCGTGCCGAAGCGCTTCACCAGCAGCGGCCCGAAGGTGTACTGCATGGAGCACTGCGTCGCCACCGTGATGCCCATGCGCGCGGCTTCGCGGATGTTCCGCTGCTCCGGCCACAGGTAGGCGTGGATCAGGCTGAATCGCAGCGGGCGCAACGCAATTTCCTTGTCGATCTCGGCGAACACCTCCAGCGCGATGTCGATCGCCTTGCCGCCCACCACATGCACGCCGAGCGACCAGCCCTGGCGAGCGCACGCCCACGCGATCTGCCGGAACGACTCGGTCGGCGTTACCTGGATGCCGCAGTTGCAGCGCTCGTCCGGATAGGGCTCGCGCATCAGCGCCGTGCCCAGGGACGCGCCACCGTCCAGGAACAGCTTCACCCCGCCCAGCTTCAAACGCGCATCGCCGAAGCCGGTGCGCAGCCCCGCCTGCGCGATGCGGTCCAGGTTCTCCTGCAAGGGCAGGCTGGAATCCGAGAGCGGCATCATCACGGAGCGCATCGTGAGCTCGCCGCGCTGCCACAGCATCTGGTACAGACCCATCATCTCGGGCGTGACGCCCGGATCCATGATGCCGGTAAGGCCCGCGGCGTGGTACGCGCGCTGCATGTCGCGCAGTGCGTCGGCCTGTTCCTCCACGGAGGACGGCGGGACGAGACGCGCCACCGGCTCGAAGGCCGGCGGCTCCAGCAGCACGCCGTTGGGATGGCCGTCCGCGTCACGCTCGAAGCGCCCGCCGGGCGGGTCGGGCGTGTCGGCGCCGATGCCGGCCATTTTGAGTGCCAACGTGTTGGCCACGCCCGCGTGTCCAACGCGCGGCAGGTACACGGGCCGGTCCGCGCACACGGCATCCAGTTCCCGCCGCGTGGGGTAGCGGCCCTCGCGCAGGCTCACCACATGCCAGCCGCTGCCGCTCATGATCCAGGGCTTGTCGGGGTGGCGCTGCGCATAGGCCCGCACCGCTTCCTGTACGTCCGCTATCGAGCGGGCGGACGCCAGGTCCACCAGCCGCGTCTGGATCGCAGTCCATTGCATGTGGTTGTGCGTGTCGATGAGGCCGGGCACGACGGTGCCCTCGCCGTAGTGCACCTCGCGCGGTGCGGCACCCAGCGCCGCCCGGGCTTCGTCACGCGTACCCACCGCCACGATGCGGCCGCCGTGCACCGCCAGGGCCTGCGCGCGCGGCCGGGCCGGGTCCATCGTCACGATGTCCCCGGTGACCAGCAGTTGCTCTTGCTTCGTCATGGCGCTGGCGCTTCAGGCCTTGAGGGCCGTGCGGTAGAGAATGGATTTCGGATCGAACGGCCCCTCCAGCAGGCCGTTGCGCCGCATCTGATCCACCACCGGCACCAGTGCAGCGGGGTCCACGGCTTTCTCGTACGCAGTCACCCCAAGCTTGGCGATCAATTGCGGTGGCATGCGGGTGTAACCGGAGATGATGGTGAGGAGTTCTTCGGACTTCAGGTTCTGATTCACCCAGTCCACGCCCTTCTGGTAGGCGCGCACCCAGCCCTCGATCACCTTAGGGTTCTGCTCGATGTAGCTCTTGCTCGCGGCGTACTGCGCGGCCGGCAAGCGCTTCTGCACCTGGGTGTAGGGGTAGCCCACCACCTGCATGTCGGCGGCGACGCCGCCCGAGACGAAGGGTTCGACGGCGAAGGCCGCGTCGACGCGGTCGCCGCGCACGGCGTCCACCATCTGCGGAAACGGCACTTCGAGGTAGGTCACCGCATCGGGGTTGCCGCCGGTCGCGCGCACCCAGGCGCGCGCATACAGCCAGATGATGTTGTTGCGGGTGTTCACGGCGATCCGCTTGCCCTCGAAGTCCTTGCCCGTCTTGAAGGGGGCGCCCTTCTTGGCGATCAGCGCCGCCTGGTCGGGCGGGGCGTCGCCCGTGGTGCTGGCCGGCGCGATGATCTGCACGCCCAGGCCCTGCTTGGCGGCCTGGATGATCGACACCACGTTGCTGAACACGATCTGCACCTGCCCTGCGGCAAGCGCGGGGATGCCGGCGGCGCCCCCCTGGGTCGGCGTCGTGTCCACTTCGATGCCCTCGGCGGCGAAATAGCCCTTGGCGATCGCGACCTGTAGCGGAGCAATGTCGATGATCGGGATGGTACTGACCCGGATCCTGGTCGTCTGGGCGCGCACCAGTGGTGTGGCCAAGCCGAGGGCGGTTGCTGCTATGGCGGCGGCGGCTGTCCGCCGGCGCAGAGGGAGGTTGCTCATCACGTCTTCTCCTGGTGGGTTGGGGGGCACGGAAAACTCGGACCTCGTTTCAGCCGGCGCGCGCGCCGGACCAGTGAATGGCACGCCGCTCGATGCGGACGAAAACTTCGTTCAGCGCGTAGCCCAACACCGCGAGGATCACGACCCACGCGTACATGTCGACAATGCGGAAAGAGCGCTGCAAGTCGATGATCAGGTAGCCGATGCCGCCGGAGCCGGCCATCATCTCGGCGACCACCACCAGCACCAGCGCGATACCCAGGGCGATGCGCATGCCCGCGAGCACGAGGGGCATCGCCGACGGCAGCACCACTTTCCACAGCAGCGCCGCGCGCGAGTGCTGGAAGGTGCGCGCCACCTCCACCAGCACGGGGTCGACGCCGCGCACGCCCTGGATGGTGTTGATCAGCACCGGGAAGAAGACGCCCAGCGAGACGGCCGTGATCTTCATGGTGTCGCCCAGGCCCAGGAACAGCATCAGCGGCGGCAGCAAGGCCGGCTTGGGCAGCGGGCGCAGGACTTCGACCAGCGGTTCCAGCAGTCCGTGTATCGGGCGGAACCGCCCCATGAGGACGCCCAGGCCGATGGCCAGCACGCAGCCGATCGCGTAGGCCACCACCAACAGGTACATCGTGCGGCCCAGCGGTTCGAAAATGCTTCCGGCTGTGACGACCGCGAACAGGCGTTGCGCCACCGCCGATGGAGGCGGAACCAGCACGGGGTTGATCCAGCCGGCGCGCGTGGCAAGCTCCAGCAGCAGCACGAGCACAAGCAGGACGCCGGGTCCGAGCCAGGACTGCAGCCGCTTGCGCGACGGCGTCACCGCGCTCATGGCGCCTTCCCCAGCAGCATCGCGAGCAACTCGTGCCGCAGTTCCAGGTAGCGCGGCATCAGCGGCGTCTCGAGGCGGTCGCGCGGCCGCGGCAGCCCGGTCTCCAGCATGCGGACCACGCGCGAGGGCCGGGCCGAGAGCACAGCGATGCGGTCGGCGAGGAAGATCGCCTCGTCCGCATCGTGTGTGACGAGTACTGCGGTGAAGCCGTGCTTGCGCCAGAGGTCCTGCACGAGGGCGTGCAGCTCAAGTCGCGTCAGGGCATCGACGGAACTGAAGGGCTCGTCCATCAACAGCACCCGTGGCTGCGCGGCGAGGGCACGCGCGATGGTCACCCGCTGCTGCATGCCGCCCGACAGCTGCGCGGGGTAGTGGCCGGCGAAATCGCCCAGCCCCACCATGTCGAGGTAGAGGCGGCTGCTGGCGCGCGCCTTGGCGCGGCTCATCCCGGGGAGGTGCTCCACCGCGAACGCCACGTTGTCGAGCACGGTGCGCCAGGGGAACAGCGACCTGCCGTACTGCTGAAACAGGTAGACGATGCCTGGCGGCGGTGCCGTGACCTCCTCGCCATGGAACTGCACGGTGCCCCGGGTTGCCTGCGCCAGCCCGGCCGCGATCTGCAGCAGTGTGGACTTGCCGCAGCCGGAGGGTCCGACGATGGCGAGGAACTCGCCTTCGCGCACCGCCAGCTCGATCTCTCCCAAGGCCTCGGTCTGCCCTGCGCCGCTGCCGAAGGTTTTGCCGACCCCGGACAGGGCGAGGTAAGCAGGGCTGTTCACGCGGGCATCCATCCTCAACGACCCACCACCAGACGGATCGCCGGCAGCACCCGTTCGGTTTCGCTGCGCCGCTCCAGCGCCATGCGCATGTTCATTTGCGCAACTTCGGTGTGTTCAATCGCCAGCGCCTGCGCGCGCGCGCCCTCACCCGCCTTGAGCGCGGCGAACAACATGTGGTGCTGGCGGTGCGCGTACAGCATCCAGTCGCGGTCCAGGGCGACCGTGCCCTGCATGGGCAGCATGGCCGAGGCCGGCGCAAACGGCAGCTTGTCATTGAGCGCAACCGCGCGCTGCAGCGCCCGGTTGCCGCTGGCTTCCAGCACCAGCGCGTGGAAACGATCGTTGACCACGGCGTAGGCCGCATAACTTTCGTAATCGAGCGGGTTGGCCGCCAGCGCGCTGTCCCCGTCGTCGAGGCAGGCCTGCAGGTCCAGCTGCAGCTGCCGCGACACGCCGTGTTCGGCCACCAGGCGCGCTGCCATGCCTTCCAGGTGCCCGCGCACGGCAATCGCGTCGGCCACCTCGCGCGGCGTGAACTGGCGCACCAGGAACTTGCCGGTCTCATTGGCCTCGACCAGACCCTCCTGCTCCAACGTGACCAGCGCGGCCCGCACGGGGGTGCGCGAGGCGCCCAGGCGTTCGGCGAGCTGCTGCTCGGCCAGGCGCTGGCCGGGTTCGAATTCGCCGCGCAGGATCAGGTCGCGCAACTGGATCAACACGGTCTCTTGCAAGTTCATGAACCGAAATGTACACTGAAATCAAATTTCGGTATACCGTTTTAGAAAAAGGCTAACCATGAACGCAGAACAGAACGATTTGATCACCCGTGTCGGTCCCGGCACGCCCTGCGGCGCCCTGCTGCGCAGCTACTGGCAGCCGGCGGCGCTGGTCGATGAATTCAACCCGGCGCTGGACCCGCGCATGGAAAAACGCCCGGTCAAGGCGGTGCGCCTGATGGGCCAGGACCTGGTGCTGTTCCGCGACGACCAGGGCAACTACGGCCTGCTGGACCGCGACTGCCCGCACCGCGGCGCCGACCTGTCGTTCGGCCGGGCCGACGGCGACGGCCTGCGCTGTCCCTTCCACGGCTGGAAGTTCGACGTGTCGGGCCAGTGCGTGGACACCCCGGCCGAACCCAGCGGCAGCAAGCTGTGCGAGCGCGTGAAGCAACGCAGCTACCCGGTGCGCGAACAAAGCGGCGTGCTTTTTGCCTGGATGGGACCGGAAGGCTCGACCCCGCCGCCGCTGCCCGCCTTCGACTGCTTCACCGCCCCCGCCACCCACAGCTTTGCCTTCAAGGGCTTGTGGAATGCCAACTGGCTGCAGGCTTTTGAAGTCGGCATCGACCCGGCCCACCCTTCGTTCCTGCACCGCTTCCTGCAGGACGAGGCGCTGGAGGACATCGGCCAGAATGCGGCGGGCAAGCAGTTCCGCAGCGCCAGCGCCGGCGCCATCGACGGAGAGCAATGGCCGATGACACGCATCATGCGCGAGTTCGCCCAGCCCGAGATCAGCGTGGAGACCAAACCCTGGGGCATGCAACTGACGGCCTTGCGGCCCATGAACGACAAGCTCACGCATGTGCGCGTAACCAACGCGGTTTTTCCGGCCACCTTCGTGATTCCGCTGTCGGAAACCATGACCATCACGCAGATGCATGTGCCGGTGGACGACACCCACACCTACTGGTACTCCTTCTTCACGAGTTTTGCCGGCCCGCTGGACAAGGAGAGCATGCGCGCCCAGCGCCAGCAGTTCATCTCGCTGCCCGACTACATCCCGAACGCCGGGCGCCACAACAACTGGGGCTTCAACGCCGAGGAACAGCGCACCCAGACCTACCTGGGCATGGGCGAAGAAGACATCAATGTGCACGACCAGTGGGCCGTCGAAAGCATGGGCGCCATCCAGGACCGCACGCGTGAGCACCTTGGCACCTCGGACAAGGTGATCATGGCGAACCGGCGCGCCCTGCTCAAGGCGATTGCCACCGTGCAGGAAGGCGGTGTTGCACCGGGCATCGCCGATGCGACGCAGGCCGCGCAGATGCGCGGACCGGACACGGTGGACGGCATTGCACCGGCTGGCGAATGGCCGGCCTGGTGGCAGGAACAGGCCCGGGCCAAGCAGGCCAATGCGCCCTGGAAAGAAAAAGACACCCAGCAGGCCGTCAGCGCATGAGCAGCTTTGCCGAGCAATGCGGCATCCACGATGCCGCGCGGCAAGACGCGCTGGCGCAGACCGCGCAGCTGATGGACGCCAGCGGTGTCGAGCTGGTGCGTTTTGCCTGGTGCGACATACACGGCATGCTGCGCGGCAAGACCCTCGTGGCCGGCGCTGCCGCCGGGGCCATGCAGGATGGCGTGGGCATGGTCAGCACCCTGCTGCTCAAGGACACCTCGGACCGCACCGCCTTCAAGGTCTTCGAGGCCGGCGGCACAGCCGGGCTGCCGGGCTTCGAGTTCGCCAGCAACCTGCTGCTGCTGGCCGACCCTGCCAGCTTTCGGCAACTGCCCTGGGCACCGGCCACCGGCTGGGTCCAGGCCCAGCCCTGGATGCAGGACGGCACGGCCGTCGAGCTGGACACGCGGCGCATTTTGCAGCGTGCCCTGGCGCAGCTGGCAGAAGCCGGTTACGGCATGAAATGCGGGCTGGAAATCGAGTTTCACATCTACCGCATCACCGACGACGGGGCCAGGGATCAGCTGGACCCCGAACAGGCGGCCTGGCCCGGCCTGCCGCCCCGGGTCGCCATGATCCACCCCGGCTACAACCTGCTGGCCGAGAACTGCGTTGACATGGCCGACGAGCCGCTGCGCATCGTGCAGCACACGGCGCAGGCGCTGGGCCTGCCCCTGCATTCGCTGGAAATCGAACTGGGCCCCAGCCAGGTCGAAGCGGTGTTCGAGGCCACCGACGCCTTGACCGCCGCCGACAACATGGTGCTGTTTCGCAGCGCCGTGAAGCAGGCGCTGCGCCGCGCCGGTTACCACGCCACCTTCATGTGCCGCCCGCCGTTTCCGAACATCATGTCCAGCGGCTGGCATTTGCACCAGTCGCTGGTGGACCTGCAAACCGGTGCCAACCTGTTCCAGCGCGAGACACCCGCAGCAGGCACCGAGCCGACCGACGCGCAGTACACGCTCTCACAACTCGGGGAGCACTACCTGGCCGGCCTGCTGGAGCACGCACGCGGCATGACGGTGTTCTGCACACCGACCATCAACGGTTTTGGCCGCTTCAGGCCCAACGCACTGGCACCGCAGTCGGTGCTGTGGGGCCGCGACAACCGCGGCGCCATGCTGCGCGTGGTGGGCCAGTGTCAGGACAAGGCCACACGCATCGAAAACCGCATCGGCGAGCCGGCCGCCAACCCGTATCTGTACCTGGCGTCGCAGATCCACGCCGGGCTGGACGGCATCCGCCGCGGGCTCAGGGCACCGGTGGCCACCAACGCACCGTATGGCGACGCCGGCACCCGCATCCCGACCAGCCTGGGTGAGGCGCTGGAGGCCCTGCAGGCCGACCCGGTGCTGGTGCAGGCCTTTGGCGAGAGTTTCATCCACTATTTCACGCGCATCAAGCAATCCGAAATCGCACGCCATGAACAGGCCCAGGACAAGGACGACTGGCAACGGCGCGAATATTTCAGCCGCATCTGATGTTCAAATCACCCATGATCACTATTAATTTCATAGCTGCTGACGCAATATCCACAACGGTCCGGGCCAAAATCGGACAAAGCCTGATGGAAGCAGCCGTGGCTGGCGGGGTCACCGGCATCGCGGCCGACTGTGGCGGCACCCTGACCTGCGCGACCTGCCATGTGATGGTGCACGAACCGTTTGCCAGCCGGTTGCCCCCGGCCGACGGCGAGGAGCGGGCCATGCTGGCTTTCACGGCGGTACCGGCAACGCCCGCCAGCCGGCTCAGTTGCCAGATCCGCCTGAGCCCCGCACTCGACGGTTTGACGGTAGAGTTACCGGCCAGCCAATACTGATCCACACACAGGACACGCCATGATTCTCGAACTCGCCGACATCCGCATCCAGCCCGGCCAGCAGGCTGCTTTTGACGAAGCCATCCAGCGCGGCCTGACCACCGTCATCGCCGGCGCCAAAGGCTTCCAGGGCTTCAAGGTCAACAAGGGCATTGAAAGCCCCGAGCGTTACGTGCTGCAGATTTTCTGGGACACGCTGGAAGACCACACCGTCGGTTTCCGCGAATCCCCGGCTTTTGCCGAGTGGCGCACCATCGTCGGGCCGTTTTTTGCCGGCCCGCCGGTGGTCGAGCACTTCACGCTGCTGGCCAAATCGGCCTGAGGGGCCAGGACCCGGGGCCAGCCAGGCTCAGGCCATGTCCTCGTGGCCGGCGATCAGCTTGCCGAGCAGCGCGCCGAACTGCTTGCGTTCGGCGGCATCGAGCGGCCCGAGCAAGCGCGACTGAACCCGGCTGACGGCCCGTTTCATCTGCAGCGCGACTTTTTCGCCGTCCGGCGTGACCCAGAGCAGCTTGCGCCGCTTGTCCGACGGATCGGCCTCGCGCCGCACCCAGCCCTTGGCCTCGAGCCGGCCTATCACCGAACCCGACGTGGCGGCATCAAAGGCCACCCGCCCCGCCAGTGTGACCTGGTCTTCGCCGGGGTCGTCCATCAGGGCGTTGAGAATCGCGAACTGCACCGGCGTCACGTCAAAACCGGCCGTTTCGTCCATGAACAGGGCGATCGACAACTGATGGGCGCGCCGGATCTGGTGCCCGGGCGCTTCGCCGAAATTGAAACTTTTAGCCATGGCCGGAGTTTAAGGGAGCGCTGAACCGGTCCCCAGCGCTCAGGGTAATCACTGTACGGATTAATAATAAGTATACTTACCATCTATCCATCCCTCCCCTACAGACACTGGATTGCCCGTGACATCTCCCCACCCCATCCTCATCGCCGGCGGCGGCATAGGCGGCCTGGCGACGGCCCTGGTCCTGGCGCGTGACGGCCACGCCGTGACGGTTCTGGAACAGGCCACCAGCTTCGGCGAAATTGGTGCCGGCATCCAGCTCGGTCCGAATATTTTCAAGATGTTCGCCTGGCTCGGCCTGACCGATGTGGTCAGCAAGGTCTCGTTTTTCCCGCCCGGCCTGGGCATGAACGATGTGCGCACCGGAGAAAAAGTGGTGCGTGTACCGCTGGGCGACGTTTCCCGCGCCACCTACGGTTTTCCCTATGGCGTGATTTACCGCGCCGACCTGCATCAGGTGTTTCTCGACGCCTGCCGGGACCTGCCCAACATCACGCTGCGCACCGACGCCAAGCTCGAGTCCTTCGAGCAGACGGCGGACAGCGTGCGTGTCCGCCTTGCCAACGGAGAAACCCTGCCGGGCGTCGCGCTGATCGGGGCTGACGGCCTGTGGAGCAAGGTACGCGAAGCGGTGGTCGGCGACGGCAAGCCCCGCGTGTCCGGCCACATTGCCTACCGCGCGGTGCTCAAGCGCGAGGACGTCCCCGCCCATCTGTGGAGCGACGACGTGTTGCTCTGGGGCGGCGAAAAAACCCACCTGGTGCACTACCCGCTGCGCCGCGGCGAACTGTTCAACCTGGTCGCGGTGTTCCACAGCAGCAAGTACGACGAAGGCTGGAACACCTTCGGCGACACGGCGGAGCTGACAGAACGTTTCCGCGACGCCTGTCCGCAAGTGCGGGAACTGCTGGGCAAGATCGAGACCTGGAAGATGTGGGTGCTGTGCGACCGTGAGCCGGTGAAGAACTGGACCGACCGGCGCGTGACGCTGCTCGGCGACGCGGCCCACCCGATGCTGCAGTACCTGGCGCAGGGCGCGGGGCAGGCGATCGAAGACGCGGTGGTGCTGCGCGAAGCCCTGCGCTTTGCGCGCGGCGATGTGCCGCTGGCTTTCCAGAAATACCAGCAGGCCCGCTACCTGCGCACCGGAAGGGTGCAGTTGACTGCGCGTTTTTACGGCGACATTTACCATGCCGCCGGCGTGCAACGCGAGCTGCGCAACCAGCTGTTTCAAAGTGGCAACGAAAGCGCTGGATTTGCAGGACTGAAGTGGATGTATGACGGAATCGAGCCGTCAAAACTGTTCCAATAACAAGCTTTCATCCATGGAGGTTTGCATGAACATTTTCAGATTAGCTACTGTATTGATAGCATCGTTGGCAATGCCCGTAATGGCTACGGCCCAAACTGCGCCAAAGAAGCCGGTGACCAAGGAAGCGGCGCCTGTGGCCGCCAACTGGCCAACACGGACCGTCAAGCTTCTGGTGGGTTTCCCCGGTGGCTCCACCCCGGACATGGCCGCGCGTACGCTGGCCGAGCCGCTGTCGCGCGCACTGGGCCAACCAGTCATCGTGGAAAACCGTCCCGGCGCCTCGGGCAACATTGCCGCCGACCTGGCTGCCAAAGCCACCGACGACCACACCCTGGCGGTAGTGATCAACGGCAACCTGACGTCGGCCAAGATGCTGTATTCCAGGCTGCCCTATGACCCGGCCAAGGACTTCACCCCCATCTCGCTGCTGACCACCGCGCCGCTGGTACTGGTGGCACCGGTGAACCAGCCGTCCGGCAACGACTTCTTCCTGGCCGCCCGCAACGGCGGTGACAAATGGAACTATGGCTCGGTCGGCAACGGTTCGGTCGGCCATCTGGGCATGGAACTGCTCAAGACCAAGGCTGGCAATCTGGCTGCCGTGCATGTTCCCTACCAGGGCAACCCACAGGTGATCACCGCGCTGCTCGGCGGCCAGATCCAGATGGCGCTGGTGCCGCCCGGCATCGCGCTGCCGCAGATCAAAGCCGGAAAACTCAAGGCCATCGGACTGACCAGCGGCCGCAGTGCGCTGGCAACTGAAATCCCCTCCTTGTCCGAGGCCGACGTACGCAACTTCAACCTTGAAGTCTGGACCGCGCTGGTCGGCCCGGCCAGGCTGTCAAAGGCAGCGCAGGCGCGCCTGGCTCTGGAGGTGCCTCGCATCATTCGCGACAATGAGACGCGCCAGAAGCTGTTCAACCAGGGCTGGCAGGCGGTGGGTACCTCGCCTGAAGGACTGAGCAGCCGCATCCGCAGTGAAACTGCCATCATGGGTGGCATCATCAGCATGCGCGGGATCAAGGTGGAATGATGTTGCCCCCACGGTCATTCACTCCGTGTAATTCCCTGCCCCCCGAGGGGGCCGCTGCGCCTGCGGCCCGGCGAAGCCGGACCCGCGGCCCCTGCTTGGTTGAAGAATCAACATGTTCGCTACTAGCTACTATCCTCCGTCGACTAGCCTGACATGCCAGCAATTTCCAGCCAGAAAACGGTCACTGAGCCCGCTCGCACGCTGCCGGTGTACGGCGAATTCGATGTCGTCGTCATCGGTGGCGGGCCGGCCGGCCTGGCGGCCAGCGTCAGTGCCGCGAAACATGGGGCACGCACACTGCTGGTCGAGCGTTACGGTTTTCTCGGCGGTATGGGAACAGCCGGCGGCGTCACCAATTTTGCAGGGCTGTATGGCCGCAAAAACGGCGAGATGCGGCAGGTCGTGCACGGCGTGGTGGACGACCTGCTGGCGCGCCTGGACGCGCTGGGCGGACTGAACCAGCCGCAGGACGGCATGGCCGGCCGCATCCGTGTGCGCTCCTACGATGTCTCGGCCTACAAGTGCGCGGCCGACCAGATGCTGGTGGCCAGCGGTGTGCAGCTCCTGTTTCACGCGTGGGCGGCCGCAGTCCTGATGGACGGCCAAACCATCACGGCCCTGGTGGTCGAAACCAAATCCGGCCGACAGGCGATCCGGGCACGCCGCTTCATCGATTGCTCAGGGGATGCCGATGTGGCGCACTTTGCGGGCGTGCCTTTCGAACTCGGCGACGGCCACGGCAGCGCCCTGTTTCCTTCCACCATGTTTCGTGTCGGCCACGTCGACGCCCCACGCGCTCTGGCTGCGGTAGGCGAGTTCAGTGCCATCAACAAGCTCATGGACGAGAGCCAGTTGCGCGAGCCCGGGCGTTATCACTTTCCGCGCAAAGGCGCGATCCTGCGTCCCAACAAGAATCCCGCCGAATGGCGCGCCAATGTCACGCAGATCCGCAACGCGGCCGGCAATGCGATGGATGCCACCGACGCGCGCCAGCTCAGCGAGGGCGAACTCGAAGGGCGGCGGCAGATCACCGAATATTTCCGCTTTCTCAAAAACGAGGTGCCCGGGTTTGCAGACTCGGCCATCATCGACATCGCGCCCCAGGTCGGCATCCGCGAGACGCGCCGCATCTGCGGGGCTTACATGCTGACCGGCGAGGACATCCTGTCCTCGGCACGTTTTGCCGACGTGATCGGCATCAACGCCTGGCCCATGGAAATGCATGTGGACGGCGCCATCAGCTGGGGCTTTCCGCGCGACGAAAACCGGGCCTACAACGACCTGCCCTGGCGCATGCTGGTCACGCGCGAGGTGGACAACCTGCTGGTCGCCGGCCGCTGTGCGTCCATGGCCCACGAAGGCCAGTCGGCAGCGCGCGCCAGCGGTGGCTGTTTTGTGATGGGCCAGGCGGCCGGCACCGCCGCCGCACAGCTGGCTGATGGGGCGGCCTTTGCCACCACCGATGTCGCCCGCCTGCAGCAGGTGCTGCTGGACGACGGTGTTTATTTTGACCGCTGAAACCGCGAAACGGAAGCAGACCATGGACATGACGCCCCCCGCCGGCAATACACGCCAGACCTTTTATGAGGCGATACGCGCACAGAACATGACGCCCCTCTGGGAGGTGCTGCATGCGCTGGTGCCCCAGCAGCCGGCCACGCCCTGCGTGCCGGCCTTCTGGGCCTGGGACAAGGTCCATCCCTGGCTGATGCAGTCCGGCCAACTGATCACCGCCGAAGAAGCCGTGCGCCGCGTGCTGATCCTGGAAAACCCCGCGCTGCCGGGCCAGTCCTGCATCACGCAGTCGCTGTATGCCGGCTTGCAGCTGATCCTGCCCGGCGAAATTGCGCCCAGCCACCGCCATACCCAGAGTGCGCTGCGTTTTGTCGTCGAAGGACGCGGTGCCTACACCGCGGTGGACGGCGAACGCACCACCATGGCGCCCGGTGACTTCATCATCACACCCAGCTGGACCTGGCACGACCATGGCAACCAGGGTACGCTGGAGGGCGGCGAGCCGGTGGTCTGGCTCGATGGCCTGGACATTCCCATGCTGCGTTTTTTCGACGCCGGCTTTGCCGAGAACCACACCGAGCGCGTGCAGACCGTCACCCGGACGGAAGGCACCAGTTACCAGCGTTACGGCGCCAACATGCTGCCGGTGCATTACGACGCCCCGTTCGGCCAGACTTCGCCGATCTTCAGCTATCCTTACGAGCGTACGCGCGAGGCACTGCACACGCTGGAACAACAGGCACCGATTGACGCCTGGGACGGCGTGAAGCTGCGTTACGTGAACCCGGCGACCGGCGGCTCGCCGATGCCGACCATGGGCACCTTCATGCAGCGCCTGCCGGCCGGTTTTTCCGGCCTCCCCTGGCGGCAAACCGACGGCGCGGTGTTCAGCGTTGTCGAAGGCAACGGCTCGGTGCTGATCGGCCCGGCCGGTCAGGAACAGGCCTTTGAGTTCGGTCCGCGCGACCATTTTGTGATCCCGTCGTGGCACACCGCCAGGCTGCGCTCGGCGCAGGGCTGTGTGTTGTTCAATTTTTCAGACCGCCCGGTGCATCAGGCACTGGGCATACACAGAGAAGAGAGGTTGTCATGAGCTTTGTTTTTAACCCACCGCCGGTGGTGTCCGTCCCCGTCGTCGGCACCACCGAGCGCTTTCCGGTGCACCGCATCTATTGCGTGGGCCGAAACTACGAAGAGCATGCCAAGGAAATGGGTTTTACCGGCCGCGAGCCGCCGTTTTTCTTCCTGAAGCCGGCCGACGCAGTGGTGGTGGTGGACGCAGGCCAGACCGGCACCATCCCCTACCCCAGCCTGACCAAGAACCTGCACCATGAGATCGAGCTCGTGGTGGCCATCGGCACGGGCGGCAAGAGCATCAAGGCCGCCGATGCGCACAAGCACATCTTTGGTTATGCAGTGGGTCTGGACATGACACGCCGCGACCTGCAGGGCGAAATGAAGAAGCAGGGGCGTCCCTGGTGCATCGGCAAGGCCTATGACCATTCCGCACCGATCGGCCCGATCACACCGGCCGCCCAGGCCGGCGACGTCGCCCATGCCGAGCTGTACGTGCAGGTGGACGGCAAGGACCGCCAGCGCAGCAATGTGTCCAAGCTGATCTGGAACATTGCCGAGACCATTGAACACCTGTCCGGTGCCTGGG
>ERZ1292640.56-Hain-H43-02um-R1-56-length-83622-cov-6_pt2 | contig 56529 bp, 63 predicted proteins | sample MGYA00564404_ERZ1292640 | MGnify/ENA primary metagenome ERZ1292640 (study PRJEB36523, sample SAMEA6512636) | groundwater metagenome | collected 2019-01-08 | study: AquaDiva: Metagenomics assemblies of 32 groundwater samples | reverse complement strand
CCTTAGTTTACACCATATTCCGGAAAGCTTGGCATTCTAAACATATTATCTATTAAAGTAGAAGGAGGAAGGCTATTTATGTATAAATATAATTGTATTGACAATTAGCCATACTTATGTTACATTTTAATCGGGATAAAATTTACGGGAACTTTATTTGGGATGAAGCTAAAGGATTAGATAATATAAATAAGCACAAGATAGACTTTGCTACTGCTTGCAAAGTATTTAAGGATGAGAAAAGGAAGATATATATTGATTCTAAGCATGTCAAAGAAGAAGAGCGGTTTTTTTGCATAGGCAAGATAGAAGGCAAAATTATTACAGTAAGATTTACCTATAGAGGAGATAAAATCAGAATATTCGGAGCAGGTTATTGGAGAAAGGGGAAAGAATACTATGAAAAATAAGATTCATAATGCAGATATGCCGATTGGAAAATTAACAAGGATTAGGGATTTCTTGCCTCCTCCGGCTGAGCTTGCAACAACCGAAGAAACAACTAAAATTACAATATCGTTAAAAAAATCAAGTATTGAATTTTTTAAGCGCCAGGCACAGCATAACCATACCAAATACCAAAGAATGATCCGTGATTTAGTAGATAGATATGCTACCCAATATTCAAATTGATATAAAACTTCGGATTGACAAAGTATATCACTATGATATACTTTACACGGAGGTGATAAAGATGCCTGTAACGATGAATAAAGAACTTTTGGTAAGAATGCCTTCTTCGCTTTATGAAGAAACAGTAAAACTTTGTAAAAAAAGATATATGTCAATATCCTCATTTATCCGCGAGCTAATTGTTGAGCAGATAGAAAGCTCTCTTAGTCCGGCAGAGGAGAAGATTGTTGCAAAGAGTGAAAGACAATATCTTAAAAACAAAGGTACTAACTGGCGAAAGATAAAGCGTGGGTAATTTTGAACTCCTTTTAATGCCGGCAGCGCTAAAATTCTATAAATCCTGTCCGGAGGAATTGGCTAAGAGGTTAAATAAGTGTTTTGAGGATCTTGAAGTTAATCCATTTTGGGGTCCGAATATCAAAGTGTTAAAAGGAGAAAAGAGGCGATATAGATACCGTGTTGGAGATTACCGCGTTATTTATGGTGTAGATAAAGAAAACGATAAAGTTTTTGTTACTTTAATTGCTCCTCGATCCTCGGTTTACAGAAATTTGGGAAATCAATAAAATACTATACAAAGTACCCCAAAAAGTACCCCAAAGTACCCCAGACGCTTTCCAATCCAATCTCTAAACTGTCTTAGCCTCAAGCTGGACAGTGTACCTTTTTGTGTTCAACATAAATGGCCTACTTTCTTGTAAAAAAACTAGGGTACACTTCGGTGGTTTTTTAAAGTAAACTTTTACTTGACAAAATATACATAATAATGTATATTTTAACCGGAGGTGAAAAATGACTATATCAATCGCATTGACTGAACTAAGGCCTAAATTGCCCAAAATTATGGGTAGACTTTCAAAATATTTTGAACGCTATATCGTTACTCGCCGCGGCAAGCCGGAAGCAGTAATATTAGCAGAAGAAGATTATGCGAGCCTTTTAGAAACATTGGATATTCTTTCTGACCGGAAACTGATAAAAGATATCAAAAAAGCCGGGCTAGAATTAAAAGAAGGTAAGGCCTTATCCTGGAAAGAAGCAAAGAGAAAATTAGGATATGTATAATATTGAAATTTCCCCTTCTGCTTTCAAATTTTTAGAAAAGCTGCAAAAAGGAAATAGAAATATTGCACAACGTATTGTAAACGTTATTGACGAACTTAGCACTGCTCCTTTTATGGGTAAAAAACTTGAAGGTTCATTAGCTAGCTTCAGGTCACTAAGAGTAGCTGAATACCGAATTATATATCTTATTATTGAAAAGAAAATATTAATCCAGATAGTCAAAATTTCCCACCGAAGAGAAGTTTACCGCTAAAAAATCTTCCCTACCAATCTTATAAAAATTATATTTCTAACTTCTTGACAGATAATAGCTTTTATGTTATAAAATAAAAAAATGGAAGTGGCCATCATCAATGGACAAAAAAGATATTTACGAACACCTAGCAAACATTTATCTTGATGCTTCTCAGAAAAAAAAGAAAAAACGTATCGGGGAGCGTAAATATAAGATTATCGTTACAATTAGCGTCGCTGTAATTGCCTTAAGCGGCGCTTTTTTTGTTGGTTTTCTTTTTAAAAATAAAAACACCTTTAGCCGTAACGCGTTAGTGCTTCAAACGGAACCAATTAAGCTTAATTTTAATTTTGACCCGGCAAAAAAGGAGAACTACTCCTTTGAACTTAAAGGCCTTAACCTCTCTAAGTATAATAGATTGGAATTCTCCGTTAAAAAAGAAAACTTTTTTGACGATATCGCTTTACGCATAGAAATAGCAAATTCTTTCAGAGAAACTTCTGAAATTTATTTGAAAAATCTGCCGCATAAATGGCAAGAATTCGTGATACCGTTTAGTGATTTTAAAACGATATCTGATTGGTCCGAAATAAAAACCATTGCTTTTGTAATAGAAGAATGGAACACCAAGGAGAAAAAAGGGATTGTGCTTATAGATAACCTGCGGTTGGTTAAATAAAAAGGAGGAAAGCCCATGCGTGTAATTTCGGTGACGAACCAAAAAGGGGGATGCGGCAAAACCACAACTGCTATTAATTTAGCTGCTTCGCTTTTTAATAACAGAAAAAAAGTATTGCTTATTGATCTTGACCCCCAAGCACACGCAACCTTAGGGCTTAACGTTAAGTCTGATTTAAATATTTATAACGTGCTTTCTAAAAACGCCGCACGCAGGGCAAAGCTTGCAGACATTATCCAGGATGTTAGCAATAGCTTCGACATTGCTCCTTCAAATATTATCTTAAGCACCCTTGAACAAGAGTTAGCCGGCGAAATCGGCCGCGAATCAAGGCTCTGGGAAACTATAAATGAATTTAAAGGCACCTATGATTATATTATTATTGACTGTCCGCCTAACTTAGGAATTCTTACGGTTAACGCGATCAGGGCTTCACAAGAAATCATTGTTCCGGTTGAAGCAAGCCGCTTTTCCTTTGAAGGATTAAGCCAGCTCATCAGCATAGTTGAGCTGATCAAAGACCGTTTAAACCATAACGTTGTCTATAAGATCCTCGTGACTAATTTTGATTCGCGCCTGCGCCACTCTTTTCGCATGCTTGAGAAGATTAGGAGCGATTATAAAACCCGCCTATTTGACACAATTATCCATGTCAACGTTAAACTAAAAGAAGCACAGAATGAAGGCCAGCATATTTTTGATTATGATAAATATTCCCGCGGAGCAAAAGATTATTACACTTTGTCCAGGGAAATTGTTTCCGATTATCACGGTAAACCAGAAAGCGTAAAACCTGCGGTAGCAATTAAAGAAACCAAGCTCCAGGCAGAAATGAAAAAAGTAATAAAGGAAGAGCTTCCGCGTTTTACAGAAGTAGTTTTCTCTTTCAAAGCGCCTGATGCCAAGGATGTATTTGTTGCAGGTGATTTTAATGATTGGCAGACAAGTGATAAAACCCGTATGCGTTCTGAAAACGGCAATTGGACATTAAAAGTAAAGGTTTTACCCGGCCAACAATACCGCTATCGTTTTGTAGTTGATGGAAACTGGCTTGAAGATCCGGTAAATTCCGTAAAAGAAATGAATCCTTACGGTCAAATGGATTCTATCCTTAAAGTAGGAAAATGGTAAAAAAGAAGGTCAAGGCTAAAGCCAAATCTAAGCCCAAAATTAAGAAACCGGCACTGCCAAAAATCGAAGGCAAGGTTGTCGGCAAAATCACACATTATTTTCCCAAAGTCCAAGCAGGCGTAATTAAAGTAAAAGCCCCGATTAAATCAGGGGACACGTTACGCATTAAAGGGCACACTACCGATCTTACCCAGACTATTGCTTCTATGCAGATTGACCGTACGTCAATAAAAAGCGCTAAAAAAGGGGATGAAATCGGCATCCTGGTAAATTCCCGCGTGCGCCAGCATGATGTGGTTTATAAAATATGACCCTAGCCATAAGCATCATCGCCAAAGAAGGTATCGCCATTGCCTCTGACAGCCGTGTTACAAGCGGCGACCCCAGAGGCCCGACTACTGTCAACGACACTGTTAAAAAAATCTTTGAGCTTGGCGACTACTGTGGCCTAAGCATAGCAGGAGACGGAGGCCTGGGCGCAAGCGTAATCGACGTCATCTACTACGAACTGCATAAAAATCCTAATTTCAGAAACCTAAGTGTTGATGAGATGCTGCGCTTCCTAAATGAAATAGCAATCCGCAAATATAACGAATGGTTTCCTAATATGACCTACGATGACCGGCCACTACTGCATTTTGTGCTAAGTGGATACCGTAAAGATATAAATAATACCCAGTTCATTGACACCCCGGAAATCTTTACTTTACATAGCGAACGTAACTTTGCCCCTCATCGCTGGACGCTTCTTGGATTTATGGCAATCGGCATTACCCCGCTTGCTACGTATCTTCTTAACAGCCTTTATTCTAAAGAAATCACCCTAAAACACGCCCTAGAGTTGGCTAGCTTTGCTATTATTGAGACATCTACCCAAGATGGAAAGGTGGGAAAAGATGTCCAGCTTGCCTCGGTATCGCTTAAAGAACCCTTTAAAATTTACCCTCAGGAAGATTCAGTTGAATATATCCAGCGCGCTGACCAGCATCGCAATAACCTCAAAAAAGCCTTCTATACCTGTTAGCAACATGTTTACTCTCTTAAACACTACCCTAACCCGTTAATCTGCAAGCTAATAAGAAAGCGTTTTCAAAATTAATGTCTCTATTTTTAAACACAGGCAAAAATTCCCTCATAAAACCCAAACAATCTTAAATAATTTATTTCTCTTAACCTTTTTAATCCCAGTATATTATATCCCAAGAATAAAATAATTTAAAATACTTGCCGGTTGGCAGTAAACCTGCTACTATATACAATATACGACTTTCATGGACATAATAAGACATAATAAGACACAGTAAGACAATTTAACATCTATATACCAATGCAGTAGGGCAGGTTTAAACCTGCCCTACCTGAAAACAAGGAGCGTAGAAAGTGAACCACATTCGCATGAGTATAACCGATGTAGCTGACCGCATCGGAGTAACAACTAAAACCATTACTCGCTGGGAAAAAGCCGGCAAGGTCGAACGCGCAAAAAGAGACTGGCGCGGATGGCGCATCTATGATAAAGAAGACCTGCGCAGATTAAAGGAATTTAAAGAAATGATCATATCTTTTGAAGAGGAGAAATTAAATGAAAACAGTAATTAAATCAATCGCTTTTATCTTATTATTAATACTGCCTTCCTGGGTATTTGCAGAAGCTGCCCCAAGGGTGGATGTTACTGAAACCGATAAGGAATTAATCATTACTCCGGTTGCTCCCGGATCAACTTCCACCACAACTAACCCCGGCAGGCTTATTACTAAGGCTGAATACGAGGATCCGCTTAATTACACGCTTGGCGCCGAAGATATAGTAGAAATCACAGTCATGCGCCATCCTGAGTTTAGCGGCGTCTATCCTATTAATCAGGAAGGAAAGCTACAGTATAAGTTTGTATGCGACCTCGATGTGGATGGCCTTACAAAAAAACAACTTGAAGATAAAGTTAAAGAGATCATCGCAAATTTTGTCATCACCCCTGAAGTAAATGTAACTGTAGTTGAATATAGAAGTAAAATTATCTATGTACTTGGCGAAGTAGGACAACCCGGTAAATATTATTTACGCTCTGAAAAAATGCCGGTGAGAGAAGTTGTGGTCCAAGCAGGGCTTCCTACATCTGCAGCTGCAATGCGCAAATGCCGGATCATCACCCCTTCTTTAAACGGCAAAGTCAAGACCCGTAAAGTTGACCTTTACACTATCCTCTACGGCGGAGATTTAAGAAAAAATGTCGATATGCACACAGGAGAAGTGCTTTATGTGCCAAGCACGGTAATGACAAAACTCTTGCGCATGATTTCACCTGTAACAGCTACAGTACAAGGAGCAGCCAGCGCGCCTACAGGAGCTGCCCAAGGAAAAACCGCAACCAGCGCTTTAGCCAAATAAGAGGATAAAATGGAAGAAAATGTAGTTTCAAAATTTCGCAACCCGCTTGAATACCTTAAATTAATTTTTCGCCGAAAATGGTTTTTTATCGGTTCCGGATTTGCAGGGTTAGTGCTTGGGATTTGCGCCTGCTTTATTATTCCGCCGGCTTATGAATCAAACACGCTTATCCTCATTGAAGAAGAAAAAATGATCAACCCTCTAATTCAGGGGTTAGCGGTTTCAACTTCAACAGCAACGCGCATGCAAAATATCAGAGAACAATTACTGGGATGGAACAGCCTTGTTGAGTTGACAAAGAAATTAAACTTAGCAAAAAACGTTAAAAATCAATTCGGATATGAAAAGTTAATTTTAGGCCTACGCAGAGATATATACGTAAAAATGATGGGGCCAAATTTGATCAGGATATCTTATTTAGGGAAAACCCCCGAAGAAACCCGGCTTGTCACGAAAACTCTTACAGATATCTTGGTTAGTGAAAATATGCGCACCCAGACACAAGAAGCAGACCTTGCTATAGAGTTTATCAAAGAGCAACTTGATGTCTACAAAAGAAAAATTAAAGAGTCTGAAATTGCCGACTTACAGGAACAACTAAAGAATTTACTTGCAGATTCAACCGAACAACATCCATTGGTAAAAGAATTGCGCCATAAGCTTCAGACAGCGCAAAAGGAATATGAATCAGGGGAGTTTCAGGTAAAGAAAGCCGAGCTTTCTGCAGACTCGCCGGAATATAAAGCATTACAAAAAGAAATTGACGGCTTGATAAATACTAACGCCACCCAAGGCGCTTCTTCTTATACGCAGCAGCCTGAAGGCGGCGCTCCGTATGACGCCAATGCCGGGATCTACAAGATCATGCTCATGGATAAGATGGATTCAGCCAAAGCCCGCGATAAGAATGTTAATGAAAAAATTTACAACATGTTGCTTGAAAAACTTGAAACCGCAAAAATCACTCAGCGCCTTGAAGCTTCAAAACAAGGCACGCGCTATAATATCATTGACCCGCCGCGGCTTCCTTTAACAGCATCAAAACCCAATAAGCCGAAAGTAATATTTTTAGGGATATTCCTTGGATTAGCTGCAGGAACAGGGCTGGTTTTTGGCCGCGAATTTCTTGACCAGTCATTTCTTGATATAGAAGATGCAAAATTGAACCTTCAGCTTCCGGTATTAGGCGGTATTTCAAAGATCACCACACAAGAAGAGATCGACAAAGAAAAAAGAACAAAAAAGATCGCAATAACAATAAGCATAGTAGTTTCAGCAATACTACTATTCTCTGTAATGATAATTGCGCTATTACGTAAATAAATCATGTACGAATCATTTTTTAAATTAACCGAGAAACCTTTTAACACTACACCGGACTCAAAATTCTTTTTTCCAAGCTTAAGGCACACCGAGGCATTAAACAACCTGGTTTATGCGATATCCGAGCGCAGAGGATTTGTGGTCATCACAGGAGAGATCGGGGCAGGTAAAACTACTGTTTGCCGCACGCTGCTTAATAAATTAGAACCGAACACAAAAGTAGCGGTAATCACAAATACTCATTTAAACTGCAAAGAGCTTATCGAGCAGATCTTAGAAGAGCTTGAAGTAGGTTATACTCCCGGTTCAAAAAGAAAATTAATTGCGCAGCTGAATGAATTCCTGATTAAACAGCTGTCTCAAAATATCAATGTAGTACTGATCATTGATGAAGCGCAAAACTTGACCACAAGAGTACTTGAAGAAGTACGCATGCTCTCAAACCTTGAAACAGAGAAAGAAAAACTCATCCAGATTATCCTTATGGGACAGCCCCAGCTTAAAGCTAAGCTTGAGCATGCAAAACTATTGCAATTTAAACAACGCATTGCCTTGAATTATCACCTTGAAGGCCTAAGCCAGGAAGAAACGAACAATTATATACAACACCGGATAAAATTAGCCAGCTCAAACGGCACAGACATCTTTACACAAGAAGCAGTTGAAAAAATATATGATTATTCGCGCGGCATTCCGCGCTTGATCAACTTAGTCTGCGACAGCGCGCTTTTATCAGGATACGTCATGTCGCAACCGCAGATCGACGTCAAAATCATTAACGAAGTTATTTCGGAAAGGGAATAAATGGGTAAAATCACCGACGCATTAAAAAAAGCAGCTCAAGAGCGCCTTACGCGCATCGAAAAAATTGATTCAAACGAGATCAAATATCAGTTTGTGGCGCGCAAAACTGTAGATTCAAAATTTGACCCGCGCATTGTTACATTTTTTGATACAAAATCAACTATTGCCGAACAGTATCGCACCCTGCGCACAAATCTAATGGCGTTAAACACAAAACATCCGGTAAAAGTAATTACTATCACCAGCTCAACACATGCTGAAGGTAAAACTATCACTACCATCAACCTTGCTATTTCCATGGCGCAAGATTTAAATAAAAAACAGATTCTGCTTATTGACGCTGACCTTCGCCGCGCAAGTATAAGCAAATATCTCGGGCTCAAGGGCCAGGCTGGTTTATCAGAAATTTTATCAGATAGCCAATCAACTCAAGAAGCATTATTGCATGTTGGAATTGATAATCTTACTATACTTACTGCCGGTAAAGTTCCGCATAATCCTGCAGAATTACTTGGTTCAACTAAGCTTCGCACTATAATACAAGAACTAAGACAAAAATATGATTTCATTATTATTGATACCCCGCCGCTTATCCCGGTAACTGACGCAGGGATTGTCGCGACTCAAACCGATGGCGCAGTAATGGTAATTAAAGCAAATGTTACTCAAAGAGGGATCGTTAAGCACAGCCAGGAGCTTCTCGCCCAGGCACAGTGCAAAATCTTAGGCTTTATTTTAACTAATATTCAGTACCATATTCCAGGTTACATTTATCGATATCTTTAACTAAAGGGATAATTTATGAACAACAGATTTGCATTAATCTTAGCCGGCGGCATGGGTTCCCGTTTCTGGCCATTAAGCCGCGAACTTGAGCCAAAGCAATTTCTTAATTTCGGAAATGAATACTCGCTTTTTCAACAGACGATAAAACGAGTTTTACCTTTTATCCCTGCAAAGAATATATTAATCCTTGGCAGCCGTATTCATCGTTTTGAAATCGAAAAACAAGCGCTTAAATTTAATATTCCTCAATCAAACATCATCCTTGAGCCGCAGGGAAAAAATACAGCTGCTGCAATCGGTTTAGGCGCAAAAATTATTTCACAGATGGATCCTGAAGCAATAATGTTTGTATTTCCTTCAGACCACCTTGTAAAAAATCAAACAGCATTCCTTAGTTTGTTAAAAAAAGCTGAAGCCCTCGCTGAAAAAGATTACCTGGTAACACTTGGAATTTCCCCTAATATGCCGCATACAGGTTACGGTTATATTAAGGTAAGCGCACAGAAAAAAATCGGGCAAGGATATAAAGTTGAGCAGTTTGTGGAAAAACCGAATCTTGCAAAAGCTAAAAAATACCTGCAAAATAAAAATTATTACTGGAATAGCGGGATGTTTGTCTGGAGGGCCAAAAGAATCTCTAATGAGATCAGGTCCTATTTACCGGCACTTTCCCGCTTTTTGAATTTACTTGATCAAAATATAGATGAAACAATCTGGGCAAAAATCACTCCTGTATCTATCGATTACGGAGTAATGGAAAAAGCAAAACAGGTAGTATTATTGCCTGCAAAAAATATCGGCTGGTCTGATTTAGGCTCCTGGCAGGCGCTTGCCGATACATTTCCAAAAGATAAATCTGGCAATATAAATCAAGGGGATTGTCTTGATATTAATAGTATTAATACCGCTGTTTTCTCTGGCTCAAGGCTTGTGGCAACTATCGGCTTAAAAGATGTAATTATCAGCGATACCGCTGATGCGCTTTTAGTCTGTGATAGAAATCGCACTGAAGAAGTAAAGCAGATTGTTCAGCTTCTGGGCAAATCAGGCAGACAAGAGCATGTGGCGCATAAAAACGTAAAACGACCTTGGGGAGATTATACAGTTCTAAACACAGGGGAGGGGTTTAAGGTAAAAGTAGTTAATATTCCGCCCGGCAAACGCCTTAGCCTTCAAAAACATCATCGCCGCAGCGAGCACTGGGTTGTAGTGGAAGGCCAGGCGACTGTTACCAAAGATAACGAAGTTTTAACCGTAAACACTAACGAAAGTATTTATATTCCTAAAGAAGGCACGCATCGCTTAGAAAACGCAACAAACCATCCGCTTAAAATCATCGAAGTCCAGTGCGGCGCTTATTTAGAAGAAGACGATATCGAACGCCTCGAAGATGATTTCAATAGATAACAGGGACCTGTCCCTAAAATAAAGGAGATAGCTAAATGAAATTTTTAGTCACCGGCGGCGCCGGTTTTATCGGCTCACACATTACAGAAAAATTGCTCAAAAACGGCCATTTCGTTCGCGTCCTTGACAACTTCTCCAGCGGCAAACGCGAAAATATAGATGCAGCGATAGGGACTGGCCCCAAGGATAATAGTTGTAACTTTGCGAAGGGGCCTGTCCCTAAAACTTCTGTCCCTAATTTTGAACTCATAGAAGGTGATATCAGGGATAAAGCAACTTGCGACAAAGCTTGCCAAGGCATAGATTATATTTCTCATCAAGCTGCTTTGCGTTCCGTACCTAAATCTATGAATGATCCAGATAGCTATAACAACGTAAATATCGGAGGCACACTAAACTTATTGCAAGCAGCGCTCAAAAATAAAGTAAAACGTTTTGTAATGGCTTCTTCAAGCTCAGTTTACGGTGATACAGATATATTTCCTGAAAGTGAAGGCGCTTATCCGCTTTTAATTTCTCCTTATGCATTAAGTAAGCTTGCAAATGAATACTATTGTCGCATCTTTTCAAACGCCTGGGATCTTGAGACCATTTGTTTGCGCTATTTCAACGTCTTTGGCCCGCGCCAAGCACTTGATGATGAATATGCCGTAGTTATCCCAAAATTTATCCATTGTATATTGCATGACGAACAACCGCCAATTTTCGGCACAGGCCTTCAATCCCGCGACTTTACTTACATCGACAACGTCGTCCAAGCAAATATTCTCGCTATGACGTGTGTCATTGCGAGCGAAGCGAAGCAATCTCTACAAGCATACCACGGCGTTTTCAACGTCGCCAACGGCCACGACAACACCGTCTTACAACTCGTTGAAATAATCAACAAAATCTTAGGCAAAAATATTCAACCCAAACTTCTGCCGATCCGCGTAGGAGACGTTTATAGAACATTAGCAGACATCTCTAAAATCAAAGCAACCCTCGGTTTCACTCCGCAGGTTAACTTCGAAGAGGGCATAAAACGCACCATCGAATATTTTCGAGGTGTTTACAATAGATAAAAACAAAAAAGGAGTCTCACAATGAAAAAGTATCTCGTAATTTGCTTCATGTCTTTAATGTTAGCAGGATGTCTTAGCGGTGGCGGCGGTGGAGGTGGCGGCAATAATCCAACTCCCGGTATAACTACAAATTCAGATTCAAATTCTGGTAATGATTATAATGCCGGTTCAACTAATGATCCATCAACTTCACCTAACGTAAAAACATACCACAATCCCGAACCCGCTTCGATGATAATGCTTACTATCGGCCTTGCAGGCTTAGCCGCTGCAAGATTCTTGAAGAAAAAACGCAGTTAATAACATAACTCAGGGGACACCCATCCCGCAGGGATGAGTGTCCCCAAAGAAGCACCTTGACAAAAGTTAGTTTTATGTTAAACTTGTTTCTGTAAATAGATAAAATTATCAATTAAAAGAAATGAAATTCGAAGCTTTTTTACAAAAATATAGCCAAAATACAGCGATCGATTCAACAAGTTTTGCCATGCTTGATGAAAAACTCACTGATATTAGGCGCCAAGTTAGCGACTGGGTTAAAAAAGGCTATCTAATTCAACTTAAAAAAGGAATCTATATTTTAAATGATACTTTCCGTAAAGTTAGGCCTTCTGAACGGTTTCTTGCTAATTACCTGATTTCACCATCATACCTAAGCCTTGAATATGCGCTTGGCTATTATGATCTTATTCCAGAGAAAGTTACCGTATACAGCTCGCTCACAACCAAAAAAACTCAAAGTTACACTAATATTTTAGGCAAGTTTGATTATTGTTCTATTAAAGAAAGCTTATTTTTCGGCTTCACCAAAATCCCGTCTGATAATCAAGAATTTTTCATTGCTTTACCGGAAAAGGCTATTCTGGATTTTTTCTATTTTCGTGAAAATATCAAAGGAGAGTTTGGAGAGTTTGAAGCATATCGTTTTCAGAACCTGGAAATCCTTAAACTTAAGCGCTTTCATGAATTTTGCCAAGCATATCCCAATAGGGTAAAAAAAGCCGGCCAATCATTCATTAATTTTGTCAAACAAGAGAATAAAGCATATACGAAAATCTAAATGAAAGATTATATTAAATCAATTGTAAATAAAAAGTTATCTCCCGATGATAATCTTAATCTTGTCCGGGAATATATTCAGGCATACTTTTTATATATTATTTACCGTAAAAAACACTATCAAGATATGGTTTTTACCGGCGGCACAGCTTTACGTTTCGTCCACCATATTAGAAGGTTTTCCGAAGATATTGATTTTAGCCTTTCTGCCAAGGCTAAGCAAATCGATTTTAATGCAATGATGCAGGATGTAGCGCAAGAATTTAGACAAGCAGGCTATACAGTAGAAATTAAGACTAAAATTCGCCTTGCTGTGTATGGCGCCTTGCTAAAATTTTCCGGGGTCCTTTATGAAACCGGTTTAAGCCCCTTAAAAGACGAAAAATTACTAATTAAGGTTGAGATTGACTCTCGTCCGCCAGAAGGAGGAGCTGAAGAGCACAGCGTAATTAATAATCCGTTTATGTTCTACACGCTTCATTATGACCTGCCGTCATTGCTTGCGGGAAAGGTCCACGCGCTTTTATGCCGCGAATACACAAAAGGAAGAGATTGGTATGACCTGCTATGGTATCTTACTAACTCCAACAAATTAACGCCTAACTTTGTCATGCTTAACAATGCCATGGCGCAAACAGAAAAAAACCCTGTTGAGTTTACTACTCAAAACTGGAAAGGCGAAATTAAAAAAGTTGCAGAAACCCTGGATTGGAAAAAAGTCAGGGATGACGTAGGTAGATTCCTTGAGGATCAAACCGATTTACGAATGCTTGAATTAGACACTTTTATCAATTTACTAAAATAAGAGAAGGACTAGTACCAATGACTTTGCTGTAACTTTACGCAGGTACCTGTCCATAAATTAATCGTACGCCATACGATAATAAAGGAGACGCTATATATGACAATTAATACTTTAACACATAGCCAGAAATTTAAAAAAATCATATCATTATACAAAGTAAAACGCGTTGCGATGTTCGGCTCGCAAATTTCCGGCCATGCAGATAAACACAGTGATTACGATTTTTTGGTTGAATTTAAACCAAGCGCCGACTTATTAGATCAAGTGGGTTTAAAACAAGATTTAGAGGAAATTCTTAAAAAAAAGGTTGATATCGTCACGGCTAATTCTTTGAGTAAATACCTTAGAGACAGAGTATTAAAGGAGGCGGTATATCTATGAATAAAGATTATAAAGTATATCTTCTGCATATACTTGATGCAATCGAAAATATACAATTCTATACAAAAGGAATGCCTGAAGAGAAGTTTCTTAAAAATAAGCTTGTTCAAGACGGCGTGATTAGGAATCTTGAAATAATCGGGGAGGCAACAAAAAATATTCCTTTAAACATACGTAGTAAATATCCAAATATCGAATGGAAAAAGATCTCCGGCATGAGAGACGTCCTAATACATGATTATCTCGGTGTTGATTTAGAAAGAGTTTGGCAAGTATTAAAACGCCGCCTGCCGGCCCTAATATGGATAGGGACTGGTCCCGAGGACTTTACTCGTAATTTACGAGGGACCTGTCCCTAAAGAAACAAGGGGCGCTTTTCTAGGACTTTACTGTAACTTTGCGACGAAAAGTGTCCCTAAGTCAACACCTTACGCTATACACTAAACAAAGGATGTCCCTTTGGGGAACGTCCCCAAGACTTACTAAAATGGAGGGAAATCATATGACAAAAGTCCAACAAATTAGTTCGATTCTGCTAAAAAATAAAATTTCGTTACACAAAAAATATTACGTAAAACAAATCGGAATATTCGGCTCCTATATAAGAGGAGAACAGAAAAAAAATAGCGATCTTGATATTTTAATAGATTTCTCTAAGCCGATTGGACTGCTTAAATTCGTTGAACTGGAAAACTATCTAAGCAGGCTTTGCAAAGCTAAAATTGATTTAGTTATGAAAAGCGCCCTAAAACCAATGATTGGAAGAAAAATTCTGCAAGAGGTGGTATACCTATGACAAGAGAATATTTTGACTATCTCAATGATATTATTGAAGCCGCAAGCAAGATCAACCTATTTATCAAAGGCAAATCCTACAAAGAATTTTCCAAAGATGAAAAAACTCAACTTGCAGTTATCAGGTGCCTGGAAATTATAGGAGAAGCGGCAAAAAATATTCCTTCATCGTTCAAACAGAAATATCCCAATATACCCTGGAAAGATATGGCTGGAATGAGAGATAAATTAATCCATGAATATTTCGGAGTTAATTTAGCTGTTGTCTGGCATACTATTACTAAGGAATTGCCTCCGCTTCGTAAAATTTTTGCTAAAATTAATAGTAGCCTAAAGTAGGGTACAGTGACTGGCCCTAAGCATCAGGGAGGCTTTTCTAGGACTTTACTGTAACTTTGCGACGAAAAGTGTCCCTAAGTCAACACCTTACGCTATACACTAAACAAAGGATGTCCCTTTGGGGAACGTCCCCAAGATTAAATTATTAAACTATGGAAAAAAGAATATTAATTCTAAACATGGAAGTCTCCGGAATGAATAAATATCTATTCTCCCATTTAAGCAAACAGGGAATGGAGTTAATTATTGTAGATGTTCCGCAGCCAAAAATTTTGCGTTTCATAGCATTATTTTATACTTTCTGCCTGCCAGTTAAGCTTTGGAAAAAACGTTTTGATGGATATTTGGCTAAATTACATAAAACTGCCTGGGCTTTTAACTGGCGCTCTAAATTCTGCGAGAGAAAGCTTAAAGAGTATAAGGGAAAATATGACCAAATCCTGCAAATAGCCGGGATGTTTGCACCTTTTTCAGGTAACCGCCTACGTAACGATTATGCAATTATGCTTTCTTATAATATGGAGTTATCGCGAAAATATCCTCAATGGGCATCTTGGCCAAGAGAAATTGAGAAATGGGTCAGGCTTGAAAAAAAACTGTACCAGAATGCCAAAACAATATTTACTACTAACGAAAATGTAAGGAAATCCCTGATTAAAGATTACGGCGTACCCGAAAATAAGGTAATTACCGTTGGTTACGGTTTAACTTTTGATAATCTCCCTGAATTTGAAAAAACCTATGACGGAAAAACTATACTTTTTATCGGCATGGACTTTGAGCGGAAAGGTGGCTTTATCCTGCTTGAGGCATTTAAAAAAGTAAAACAAGCAATCCCTGATGCTTGCCTTGTGATCATCGGCCCGGATAAAGATACTCTTAAAATAAACCAGCCCGGTGTTGAGATACTTGGCTGTATCCGAGACCGTAAAATAATAGAGGAGAATTATAAAAAAGCATCTGTTTTTGTTATGCCTTCACTTTGCGAGCCTTTTGGCCTGGTATTTTTAGAAGCCATGGCTTACAAACTGCCCTGCATAGGCACAAACGTAGATGCAATGCCGGAGATTATTGAAGATGGGAAAACGGGATTTCTCGTACCTCTTAATGATATAAATTCATTAGCAAATAAACTTATAAATTTATTGCGAGATCCTGCGTTAATGAACCGTATTGGCACTGATGCCTATTCAACGTTAAAACTTAAATTTAGCTGGTTTAATGTTGCTAACCGCATTGATATTGCATTAAAGGACAAAATTACATGAAAGGCATAGTTTTAGCAGGAGGTAAAGCAACCCGACTATATCCTATAACAAGAGGAATCTGTAAGCAACTTCTTCCAGTATATGATAAACCGATGGTTTATTACCCTTTATCTGTGTTAATGTTAGCTGGAATCAGGGATATTCTCATTATTTCCACTCCTGAAGCCTTACCAAGATTCGTTGATTTATTCGGAGATGGCACAAATTTCGGATTAAATATTAATTATGCCGAGCAGAAAGAACCTAAGGGATTAGCTGAGTCTTTTATTCTTGGAGAAAAATTTATAGGAAAAGACAGTGTTAGTTTAGTTTTAGGGGATAATATCTTCTTTGGCCATAATTTTACAACCATATTAAATGAAGCAATGTCGCAAGAAGAAGGAGCAACCATATTTGGATATTATGTAAAAGATCCAGCTAGATACGGAGTCGTAGAATTCGATAAAAATCTTAATGTTATCGCTATAAAAGAAAAACCTCAAAACCCAAAATCAAATTGGGCTGTAACAGGCCTTTATTTTTATGATAACGAAGTCGTTGATATCGCAAAAAATGTTACGCCTTCAGCAAGAGGTGAACTAGAAATTACCAGCGTTAACAACGCTTACCTGCAAAAAGGCAAATTAAAAGTTAAATTGCTGGGGAGAGGCTTTGCATGGCTAGATACCGGAACATACGAATCATTAATAGATTCTTCTATATTTATCAAGACAATAGAAGAAAGGCAATCATTAAAAATAGGGTGCATTGAAGAAATTGCCTATCGAAAAGGGTTTATTAACGCAAATCAATTAAAAAATCTGGCAAACCAGATAAAAACCAGTTACGGAGAATACCTAATACGTATTTTAAAAGATGAGCAATGATATTTTAATTTTTGGGAAGGGCTACATTGGGGAGCGCATTCAAAAAGAACTCAATTGCAATCTAACAGATAAGCGCATTTCTTACCTTAAAGACGTGGAAGAAGCGATTAATTTTCATCAACCAAAAATTATCATTAATTGCATTGGACACACCGGAAAAAATAACGTAGACGGCTGTGAATTAGATATAGATAAGACACTATTCGCTAACGCGTATATCCCCCTATTGCTTGCCGAGGCAGCGTTAAGGCATAATATTAAACTTATCCATATTAGCAGCGGATGTATTTATCATTATGATTACGCAAGCCAATATCAGATTTCAGAAAACGATATCCCGAATTTTATGGACCTTTATTATTCGCGCACAAAGATATATTCAGAACTCCCGCTGAATTTACTGTCAAAATATTACAATATCCTTACACTGCGCATCAGGATACCGCTTGATAATATCCCTAACCCTAGGAATATCCTGGATAAACTCATAAAATATAAAAACGTAATTGATATGCCTAATTCAGTCACTTATATCCCCGATTTCATCAATGCTTTAAAGCATCTTATAAAAATTGATGCAAAAGGGATATATAATATAGTAAACCGCAACGGCCTTCGTTACCCTGTCCTACTTGATATATATAAAAAATTTGTTCCTGATTTTGAATACAAAATCGTAGAATTAAAATCGGTATTAAGCACCCCCAGGACAAACCTAATAATGTCAACATTAAAACTTGAAAATTCAGGGTTTAAGGTAAGGGAGATTAACGATGTCCTGGATGAATGCGTAAAAGAATATCTTGAAAGGAAATCATAAATGAAGAACAAGAAAAAAATAATAGTAACCGGGGGAGCCGGTTTTATCGGGAGCGAATTTGTCCGTCAGGCAGTAAAAAACGGGTACAAAACAACTGTTATCGACAACCTTAGCTATGCCGGAGATTTAGAAAGGATAAAAGAGGTTAAAACTAAGATTACATTCCAAAATGCCGATATTTGCGACAAGAAAAAAATCGATAATATCTTAAAAAAAGAAAAAGTGTCATCAATTATACATTTTGCCGCTGAAAGCCATGTTGACAGGAGCATACTAAACGCAGATATATTCCTAAAAACAAATATTATAGGCACTCAAGTACTTTTAGATGCATCAAAAAAATACGGAGTGGAAAAATTTGTGTTGTTGTCTACGGATGAGGTATACGGAGAAATAGAAAAAGGGGAATTCTTCGAGCGCTCCCAAATCAAGCCAAACTCCCCGTATTCAGTAAGTAAAGCCGCTTCTGACTTATTAGTGCAAGCATATATACGCACTTATGGATTTCCAGGTATTATTGTTAGGCCGTCAAATAATTACGGCCCATGGCAATACCCGGAGAAGTTTGTTCCGGTGATAATATATAAAGCTTTAAACAACGAAAAAATCCCTGTTTATGGCAAAGGGATCAATATAAGGGAGTGGCTTTATGTATCTGATTGCGCAAACGCAATCATGGCTATATTAAATAAAGGAAAAACTGGAGAAATATATAATATCGGATCAGGAAATGAAAGAAAAAATATAGAAGTCGTAAGCCATATACTTTCTATCCTAAAAAAACCTGCTAATCTTATAGAATTTGTCAAAGACCGCCCAGGTCATGATATCAGGTATTCATTAAACTTTGATAAAATAAAAAAAGAAATGGGCTGGGAACCTAAAATTGATTTCAAAAACGGGATGGAATTAACCGTATCATGGTTTAAAAATAATTATCCATGGCTTGAAGGAAGAGTAAAATTTACAAAGAATTATTGGAAGAAGGTGTATAAATAAATGCAACTTGATAGAAAAATTTACTTTTTGTGCCCTAATGAAACCCGGCCTGTAGGGGGGATAAAAGTTATATATCGACACGTTGATATATTAAACAAAAACGGTTTCTCTGCGTATGTTCTCCATACAAAAAAAGGGTTTAAATGCACCTGGTTTAAGAACAATTCCCGTATTGCCTATAACACTACACTACTAAAAAATATAAGAAATAAAGGACATAAAACATCGATATCTAAGGCAATGAAAAATAAGATTTTTACTGCTCAGCCTTATAATATATTTTTCTTAATGAGTTGCTTGCTGAAGCCCTTTTTTAAACGCAACTACTTTATTCAAGATCTTAAAAAAGATTTTTTAATCTTTATTAATGCTTATCCTGATTCAATAATTAATGAATCTGATTTAATTGTTGTTCCGGAAATGTACGGAAAAAATATAAATAGAATAGGAAAAGGAATAAAAAAAGTTATCTTTAATCAAAACGCCCATTATACTTTTAGAGGTTACTCAATATTAGATAATAACTTTCAGAGCCCATATTTAAACCAGGATGTTATCTGGGTTTTGGCAATCTCCGAACAAAATTACGATTATTTAAAATATATATTTCCAAAAATTAACATAAAAAGATTGCCGTATGGCATCAATTCCAAATTATTTAGTTATGGTGAAAATAAAAAAGAACAGATCGCTTTCATGCCAAGGAAACTGTCAAATCAAATTGAACAAGTTATAAATATTTTAAAGGCTAGAAACGCACTTGACAATTTTGAACTAGTGGCAATTGAAAATAAAACTGAGGAAGAAACAGCTAACATTTTAAAAGAATCTATATTTTTCCTTTCATTCAGCACTTTAGAGGGATACGGATTGCCACCTCAAGAAGCAATGGCATGCGGTTGTGTAGTAATTGGCTATGACGGCGGAGGAGGCAAAGAATATTTTAACAAAGACTTTTGCTATCCTGTCACAGCTGAAGATATATTGGGATTTGCCAAAACAGTAGAACAAATAATCAAAGAATACAAAGAGAACAAAAAACGTATTCTGGAAAAAGGAAAGATGGCTTCCGAATCCATACTTCAAAAATACTCTATTTCAAGAGAAGAAAACGAGGTAGTAAGTTTTTGGAAAGAAATATTTAAGCAAGCAGAATTGATTAATAATAAATGGCAAAATCGAGATTGCCCTGTCTTGGAAGATTTTAGTCAATTTTCCGGAATCTCTCTTCAAGAGATTATAAAATATATAGATAATTATGCAAATTTAACAAATAGAGAATGGGATGAGCTCTATGGAAATTTTAGTAATAAAGCGCTAAAATTTTACGGAAAATCGAAATTCTATATATATGACCTGTTCGCAAGTAATTACAACAAAAATGTCGTTATTGAAAAATTAAATAAATTTAATCCTGAAATCTTAAATTCTATTAGAGAACATTCTGGTACTAAATTTTTAGAATTTGGTGGAGGAACAGGAATATTTTGCGAGATAACTTATGAGATGGGTAAGGAGATTACTTATCTTGATATTCCGGGTCTTGTTTCTGAATTTGCACAATGGAGATTAAAAAAATATAAAATTCCTTTTAATTGCATAATCACTGATCCAGCAGATCAGCTTAAATTAAATGATGACTACGATATAATTTTTACTGACGCCGTCTTAGAACATACTATTTACCCAAATCAAATAGTAAACGAATTATGTTCCCATTTAAAAACAAATGGTTTGTTAATTTTACTTATAGATTTAAGAGGACATTCTGATAAATATCATATGCACAGAAATATTAAAATAAAGAAACTGCATAAAATTATTAGAAATGCGGGATTAATAAATAAAACTGGTAATAACTGCTTTTGCTCAATTTGGACAAAAAAATAAAATTATCTTTAACATGGGACTAAAAAGAAAAACTATCTCTGGCTTAGGTTGGTCAAGTATTGCTCAAGCATGGAAGCAAATTACCCAGTTTATAGTCACTGCGATATTAGCGCGCTTATTATCACCTGATGATTTTGGACTAGTTGCCATGGCAACAGTATTTACGAACCTGGCAACTATTTTTGCAGATTCAGGTATTTCCGGTTCATTAGTTCAAAAACAAGATTGTACTGAACGACATTATTCTTCAGCTTTCTGGTTAAATATTATTGTTGGCTTATTGCTTACTATTATACTAATTCTCTCTGCACCGCTTATTGCAGCTTTCTATAAAAAACCTGAATTAAAACATATTTTGACTGTTATCTCCTTTAATTTTGTTTTGTCGTCATTCACCCTAATACAAAGTGCAATTCTTTCAAAGAAATTGGAATTCAAAAAATTAGCTATTCGGGATATTTCTGCATTATTCGGTTCTGGCTTAATCGGAGTTGGAATGGCGTATAGTGGCTTTGGCGTATGGAGTATTGTATGCCAAATATTATCCTTTACATTGTTCAATGCGATTCTTTTATGGGGATTATCCCCATGGCGCCCAAAATTTGAATTTGCTAAATCAGATATAAAAGATATATTTCATTTTAGCTCACATTTGACTGGCTCTAATATTGTTAATTATTTTGCAAGAAACATTGACAAACTTTTAATCGGTAAATTTCTTGGCGCACAAGCTCTTGGCTACTATTCCCTGGCTTACAAAATTATGCTTTACCCTTTAGAAAATATAACGACAGTGTTAACCAAAGTAATGTTCCCCGTACTTTCAAGTATTCAAGATAGAATAGACAAAGTTAGAAAAACTTATCTTGTCATTATAAAAACAATTTCTTTAATTACTTTTCCTATGATGTCTTGTTTATTTATATTGACTGCTGAAATTATAGCGGTATTTTTAGGAGATAAATGGACACCAATTATCCCTATACTTAAGATATTTTGTTTAACCGGAGCTATTCAATCAATTGGCAGCCCAATAGGAATAATTCTTTTCTCTCAGGGTAAAGCAGAATTACAATTTAAACTAGGAATATTAGGAAGCCTTTCGGCAGCCATTACCATATTAATAGGTTTAAATTTCGGAATAACTGGGGTTGCCGTGTTTTATTCATTAGGTAGCGTATTGATTATTAGTTATATATTAAACATAGTAAATAAGCTTATCTATTTAAAAAATAAAGAATATCTTTATAATTTAAAACATAGCTTTTATATTTCAATTATCCTGCTTTTGGCATTAGCGATTTTAAATAAAGTTATTAGCTTGCCAACATTTTACAAATTAATAACTGTGTCTATTATAGGATTTGTTATTTATATTTCTTTTATATTACGCGTTAAAATTATCAGAATTAACAATTGGAAAATAACTACTAATATTCTTCATTAAGAAAAAATAAAATGCAGCCTTTAGTATATATTATAGTTATATTGTTTAATGGCAAACAGTGGATTACAGAATGCTTAAATTCTGTTTTGAGGACAAATTATCAAAATTTTAAAATTTTGATAATTGATAACGCTTCAAACGATAACGGCCTGGATTTAATTAAAGATAATTTTAAGAATATTCAGCATATACGAAGCTCTAAGAACCTCGGATTTGCCGGCGCAAGCAATATGGGCATAAGAAAAGCCTTAAAAGAAGAGTCTGATTATATAGTTTTGCTAAATCAAGACACTAAAGTTGACCCTGATTGGATAATAGAGCTTATTAAGGTTGCAGAGAATAATAATAAAATTGGAGTTATTACACCAATGCAATATGATTACGCTGGCAATAATTTAGACAACCATTTTAAACCGTTGCTAGATGCTTCTTTTAATGTCAATCCTGAATTTTCAAAAACCCAAAATATTATCGGAGCAGCCATATTCTTAACAAATAAATTTTGTCAAGAGGTAGGGATATTTGATTCGATATATTTCTGTTATTATGAAGAAGCAGATTTATGCCGTAGAGCAATTTATCATGGTTATAGCGTAGGAATAGCAAAAAAAAGCATCATTTATCATTGGCATACACTTGCATCAGTAAAGAAAGTAAACAGAAAAATTGGATACTTATTAACAAGGAATGAGATGTTTTATGAAATTAAAAATCCTTATTATCCTATAATTATAAATTTATATAATTTTTTTCTGAAAAAAATCAAATCTTCATTCAAAAATCGAAATATTGTATTCGGTTATTTGTTTTTTTTAAAAAAATTATGCTACCTGCTTCCGGTTTTACTATATTTACCGATTTTATCTATAAAAAGGAAGAAAGAAATAACAAAATGCATAAAATATTTTTAATATGTTAAAAGTCGGAGTTATTATACCTACTTATAACCAGTCAAAACTTCTTACGGAAGCCGTTGACAGCGTTTTAGCTCAAACATTTATCGGATACGAAATTATTATCATAGATGACGGGTCAACTGATAATACAAAACAAATTATAGAGGAATACCTCAATAAACACCCTGGTAAAATCAGGTATTTATACCAAAAAAACAACGGACCTGCTGCTGCAAGAAATTATGGGATAAGAGAAGCTAATAATGCAGATTATATCGCTTTTCTTGATCACGATGACATCTGGCTTCCGAATAAACTTGAAAAGCAGATTAATTTTTTGAAAGATAGCCCCGGATATGTAATGTGCTATACAGACGCATACGAATTTAATTCTGATGAGATAACAAAAGAAAACAAGCTTGGTAAAAATAACCGGGAAAAAATGTCGGGAATAATTTTTGAAAAACTCCTTATGGGGTGTTTTATCTTTAATTCAACTGTATTAATAAAAAGACCAGCACTTGAAGAATTAGGCGGTTTTGATATCACACTAATTTCTTCTCAAGATTGGGATCTGTGGCTTAGGATTTCACAGAAATACCAAATCGGATTTTTAGATGAAGTATTAATGGGGTATAGAAGGCATTCGATGAATATTACCAATAATACTGAACTGAACTTAAAAGAGCGGCACTTTATCTTGGATAAAATAATACGATACGCCGACATTCCTAAAAAGATCCGTAAAATAGCCAATAAATCTCATGCAAAAATATGCTTTCAGGGAGCAGAAGAATATATTTCGAAGAATAATTATTCAAAAGGCAGAAGCGAGCTAATTAAAAGCTTAAAATTTAATTATTTAAAAATAAAGCCGTATTTATTATTAATTAAAACACTTCTCCCTAAAGAACTTGTATTACTTATAAAAAAATTATGGAAACAACAGTAATAATACTATTTTTCCTGGCCTTATGTTTAAGTTTATTTAAACCATTATTGGGAATTTATTCATTCATAGCTATAGCTTATATCAGGCCGCAGGATTATTTCCCAATCTTAAACAATTTTATGCCAGCGCGTTTAATTATTTTTGTAACGCTCATCTCGTATTTGTTTAACCAATTTAGAAGCGGAAAGAAGAATATACCGACAAAACAAAATTTAGGGTTATTTTTGATTTTTTTAAGCATTTCACTTTCAAGAATTAAAGCAATTGATAGCCTCGCTTGGTGGAGTGCAACATTAGACTTCATTTTGATTCTTATATTTTATTTTCTTTTGACCAACTTAATAACATCTTATAAAAAATTACAGAAGTTTTATCGGGCTTTTCTTTGCATTAATTTTTTTATCGCAATCCGCTATATTTATGCTTATAAGACAGGCACAGCCGTAATTTTAGGTGGCAGACTAAGCGACGCTTCAATGGGATTCCTGGGAAATGCCGATGATATGGGATTAGGCATGGTTGTTGCTTTTGCTTATGGTCTTATTCCCATTTTTTTCTCCGAAAAAATTATTACAAAAATTTTATATGGAATTACTGCTACTTGTTTTATGCTCGCTGCAGTAATTTCCGGATCACGCGGAACTCATGCCGGAATTACAGCGGTTTTTATTATTTCAATTCTTACTTTTTTAAAACCACGAAGGCTTAATAATAAAAAATTTATTTTTGGTTTATTATTAGTGCTAACATTATTTACCTTGTTCTTAGTTAAGTATCGTTATACATTACATGATTCATATTTTTCAGTACAAAATGAGGATGATTCCGGCCGTATTGGCAGAGAATCTACCTGGGCTGCCGCAAAGCAAATGATAAAAGATAGCCCTGTTATCGGTATAGGTAGAGGTAACTTTGTGGCTTATTGGATGGCAAATTATCCACCTGGCGTATATGGATATCAAGTTGCGCATAATGTATTTTTAGAAGTAACTTCTGAGATTGGTATTTTGGGGCTTTTGTCATATCTGTTTTTTTCACTTTTTGGAATTTACGAAGTTTTTAAAATTAGAAAACAGTATAAAGAACAATTGAAAAAATATTCATTTATAGATATGTTATTTACTGTCTATCTAATCGGGATATTTGGGTTTTTTTTAAATGGGATGACCATAACCGTAGGGTTTTACTGGCATATATTCATATTAGTAGCGATTTTTGTAAGCGCTAAAAATGTATTTTTAAAAGAAGTCGAAAATGGAAGAAAAATTTAAAAAAATTAATTTGATCCATATAATATATACACTCGATACCGGCGGATTAGAAAAGCTGGTATTAGAACTTTGTCGTCGAATCGACAATAGCCGAGTTAAACAATTTGTGTGCTGCTTAACAAATGAAGGTGAGCTTACCTCTTCGTTCACCTGTGCTGGCATAAAAGTGTTTTGCTTAGGTAAAAAGGAAGGGCTTTGTTATTTACTTCCATTACGAATAGCGAAGTTATGTAGAAGCAAAAAGACTGATATTGTCCATACTCATGATGGTACCGCAAATCTCTATGGTGCTTTTGGCGCTAAGTTTGCCGGAGTAAAAAAAATATATAACACAGAGCACGGCAGGATTTGTTACGATACTTGGAGAAAGAAGTCTTTCAACAAAATCTTGGCGAGATTTAATACAAAGATGGTTTGTGTTTCTCAAAAGATAAAATCAGACTTAATAGTAATGGGGGTGCCAGAGCAGAAACTATTGGTAATTCCTAATGGTATTGATTTAGAATTATACAAAGCAACTTTCGATAGTAACATTAAAAGGACATCTTTGGGGTTAAAGCCTGGTAATTTTGTGATTTGCTCAGTAGGGCGCCTATCTATTGAAAAGAATCATTTACTTCTGATTGAAGCTGCAAAAAATATTATTCTTCGCATTCCTGAAACTAAGATCTTGATAGTTGGAGATGGTCCTTTACGTATAATCTTAGAAGCCAAGATAAAAGAGCTTAATCTGCACGATTATGTATTTTTACTAGGAACCAGAAATGATATACCTGAAATTCTTGCTGCAAGCGATTGTTTCGTATCTACTTCAAATTTTGAATCATTTGGCCTCGCAATCTTAGAAGCAATGGCAGCTGGCGTGCCTGTAGTAGCTACAGCAGTTGGAGGTGTACCTGAATTAGTTAAGCCGGAAATTACCGGAACATTAGTGCAGCCCGTTAATCCAGTATCAATTTCTGAAGCAGTTTGTGGGATTAGAAACAATCCAGCTTTTGCTAAAACTACATCATTAAATGCAAAAAAAATGGTTGATGAAAAATACAGTATTGAAACTATGATTAGATCATACGAAAATCTTTATTTACAATGAGTTTACGAATACTACATTTAATAAGTAGCAACGGCATATACGGCGCAGAAAAAGTGTTGTTAAGCTTATGTTCAAGCATGAACGTTGGCGAATATGAATCATGGGTCGTAGTCATTAAGAATGCCTATAATCCACATACCGAAGTAATAGAAGAAGCAAAAAAAATAGGCTTATCAGTATTTATCATAGATTCTAAAGGGCGTTTTGATTATAACGCTATAAAAACACTGGCAAACTTTATAAAAAATAACGGAATAAATATAATCCATACTCATAATTATAAAGCTAATCTTATTGGGCTATTAGCAGCAAGAAAAGCAAAAATACCGATTATTGCTACTCTACATGGTTATATTGGGAAAGGAATTAAACTACGACTCTATGAATCTTTAGATCGATTTATTTTACGTTTTTTTAACCAAGTCGTACTAGTGGAAAAAAGCAAAGCTAAAAAATTTAGTTATCTAAAAAATAGGATTAAGGTAATCTATAATGGAGTAGCTGCGAGTAAAGAAAATCTCCCAAATATACGAAAAGATACACTTACTATAGGAAGTTTGGGCAGACTAAGCGAAGAAAAGGGATATCACCACCTTATTGAAGCATTCGCACAAATCTATAAAAGTTTTCCACAAACTCGATTGCTTTTGGTAGGTGATGGGCCATTGCGCCAAGAATTATTAAACCTCGCTATTGAATTAGGATTAAAAGAAGTAATTGAGTTTACCGGATATCAAAAAAATATAAATAAATACTATTCATTAATTGATATTTATGTATGCTCTTCCTTGAAAGAAAATTTACCGGTTTCTGTTTTAGAAGCTATGAGTTACTCAAAGGCTATAATAGCCACAAAAGTTGGGGGAATACCGGAGTTAATCCAAAACGATTATTTCGGGCTCTTGGTTAATTCTGACAATACAGATGAGCTTTTTAAAGCTATAGAAAGATTAATTGAAAATGAACCTTTAAGAAAACAACTAGGGAAAAACGCACAACAAGCTGTTACCGAAAGATTTTCTTTAAAAAAGATGACGGAATCTTATCTTCAACTCTACGAAAAAATACTTTACGATAAAAAATGAAAATACTCTTCCTTGCGCCTCGTTTACCTTTTCCGGCAGATACCGGAGCAAAAATACGCACTTTTAACCTGCTTAAACAGATTGTACGTGTGCATAAAGTGCATCTATTGTCATTTTCTTTTACAGAAGATTCTCAAGCTCAACAAGAACTTAAAGATTTAGGAATTGATTTAACCATTATTAAAAAGACAGAAGCGCTGCCATTGCTTGCAATTTTTGGAGAAAAACCTCTTTCCATAGCTAAGTATTTTTCTGCTGATTTTTTAAACACGCTCAAAACTATTCTTAAAAATGGAAAATTCGATTTAATACATTTTGATCATTTACATATGGGTCAATATATAAGTTCGATTGGTAATATACCTACGGTTTTAGACGAGCATAACGTAGAAGCAGTAATACTGAAACGCTGTGCGCAGAAAGAACCGAATTTATTAAAAAGAACGCTTTTTATCCAGCAAGCCGCTAAAATGCGCGCTTTTGAGGCTGCCCTAGTTAATAAATTTAGCGTTTGTTTAACTGTTTCCGATGAAGATAGAAGAATCTTATGCAATCTTTCGCAAAAGACAAATATTGAAGTTGTTACGAATGGAGTGGATATGGAGTATTTTAAGGCCAGTCCTCTTCGGGTACAGTCCCTATCAAACCAAAAAGATGTGCTTGTTTTTACCGGATCAATGGATTGGCTACCCAATATTGATTCAATTGAATACTTTTGTAATTCGATTCTCCCATTAATATGGCAAAATAAACCAAATACCGTATTTTATGTTGTCGGGAAAAATCCCCCTAAAAAGATACTGACTCTACAAAATAGCGATTCTAGGATTATTATTACTGGTTCTGTTGCTGATGTAAGGACATATATGGATAAAGCAAAAGTCTTTGTGGTACCCCTGCGAATAGGAGGAGGGACAAGGCTTAAAATTGTAGAAGCAATGTCTTACGGAATACCGGTTGTTTCAACAAGGATTGGCGCAGAAGGAATTGAAGCCAAAGATGAAAAACACCTTTTATTAGCAGATAGTAGTGGTGAATTTGCAGAAAAAGTATGTAGATTAATCGGTAATTCTACATTAAGAAGCGATATAGCTATCAATGCTAGACAACTTGTTGAAAAACAATATGACTGGAAAAACATTGGCATTAAATTGTTAAGCGTTTATGAGAATATAACTCGAAAATGAATATGCATATAATTTTCTTTTTCTGTCTATCACTGATATCCTATACATATTTCGGATACCCATTAATTATTTACACTCTTTCACATTTCTACAAAAAACCTGTTTTAAGGCATTATCCTTACCCTTTGGTTTCTGTTATAATTTCAGCATATAACGAAGAAAAAAATATTGAGAGCAAAATCAGGAGTTTGCTTGAATTAAACTATCCTGCAGAAAGGCTTGAAATTCTTATTGGTTGCGACGGTTCAACTGATAAAACAAGAGAGATTATCTCAAGATATGCAAATGACAGGTTAAAACTAATCAGTTTCCCATTACGCCGCGGCAAACCTAGCGTTTTAAATGACCTTGTAAGCAATGCAAACGGAGAGATTTTAATTTTTACTGACGCAAGGCAACGTTTAGATAACGACTCTGTAAATCAACTTGTTAAAAACTTTTCAGACCAAAGAATAGGTTCAGTAAGCGGAGAATTGATATTTGAGGCAGAAGATTCTAAAGCCGGACATGGAATGGGCATTTATTGGGAATACGAAAAATTTATCCGGAAATGTGAATCATCAATGGGTTCTATGTTAGGCGCAACAGGAGCATTATATGCAATACGCAAAGAACTTTTTTCTAGATTGCCCGAAGATTTAATATTAGACGATGTTTATATACCGATGCAGATAGTACGTAAAAATTACAGAGCAATTTTTGATAAAAAAGCAAAAGTTTATGACAAGGTATTTAGCGACCCAAAGATTGAATTTCAACGTAAAGTGCGCACTCTAGCCGGAAATTACCAACTTTTCAATTATTTAAAAACCCTTTTTAATCCATTTGCAGGAAAAATTTCCTGGCAGTTTTTTTCACATAAGTTTTTGCGGCTAGTAGTGCCGTTTCTTTTGATAGTATTATTTATAAGTAGCGCCTTGATTGCAGCTAAAATAGGGACAGTCCCCTTAAAAAGCGGGGACAGTCCCTATTTTAGCGTCTATTTTTATTGGATATTTTTATTGCTACAGGTAATTTTTTATTTGTTTGCAATATTAGGCGCGACATTTAAACACACTAACCGCTTATTTGATATTCCGTATATGTTCTGTGTAATGAACGCGGCAGCTATCTCTGGATTATACCGTTTTCTGAATCGCAAGCAAAATGTACTGTGGAAAAAAACTGGGATTTAAATGCGTAAATTCACCTCATATTGGTCAGGGATTATAGCCGGATTTCTTCTTATCTCTATTTTATCCGGGGCAGGATACGGCATATATAATAAGCGTGCTACTGTTTTAAAGATAGTCAAACATTGCAAGAATATTATTTTTCAGAAGTACAGAGCAAAGAATGTTCCGACAAATAACATAAAAAGCCAAAAAAAAATAACCGGCTCGATAACAATACATGTTAACCCGTCTGCCGAATTAAAAAAAATAAGCCGCCTGCTTTACGGCTCGAACCTTTCTCCGCAGATGGAATCAGAGCCGGATATCATAAAGTTTATCCAAAATACAGGTATTAGCTGTTTTCGTTTTCCGGGAGGAGGATCGCCAGGATACCACTGGAAAAGCGGAAAATCAGATTTTAGTGATAGATATACTGATACTCCGCTTAGCGATATTGATTACGCGATTGAATTTTCCCGCCGTAGTAATGCTGAAATCATTACACAGGTTAACTTAGAATCAGGAACACCTAAAGAAGCTGCAGAGTGGGTGGAATATATGAATAAAAAAGCGGGTTTCCGAGTAAATTATTGGGAGCTTGGCAATGAAGTTTTCGGGGATTGGGATAAAGCTTACATGAGCGCGGATAAATACGCAAAAACCATAAAAGAGTATGCCACAGCGATGAAAAAAATAGACCCTGACATAAAAATCGGAATGAATTGGAAGCCGGCAGAAGACGGATTTATGTTTAACTCTGAAATGCTTAAAAAAGCCGGGGATCAAGTCGATTTTATTTCTTTTCATTGGTATCCTAACCACATTAATGCTTCGCATCGTTACAAGGGTAGGATTCATCCTACAACCCAAGAAATCCTGGCAAATCCTCTCCAGATCCCTATTATTGTAACTAATATGAAAAAAATGGCGCCTAATGCAGAAGTTACTTTTCTTGAATGGGATTGCGGATGGGATGCGCCGAATTCTGATTTTCCTCCGTATTCCCAGGGGATTCTGCAATGGTCACTGGCAAACGCGCTGTTCCATGCAGACGCCTTAGGACAGATGGCATTAAGCGGTGTAACTGTTTCAACACAATACTTGCTTCAGGATATAAATTTCGGGCTGATTCGCGGCTGGGATAAAGAAGCAGGCTGGGGAGGCCAGCGATGGGACGGCGAAACTATCAGGCCAAAAGCTTTTGCTATAGAGTTATTTGCAAAACATTTCGGAGATATCCTTATTGACGCAAAAGTTGAGAATTCGCCTTCTTATTATAAAGAAGCTGATTGGTGGCCGGATTCTTACACAGGAGAAGTTCCTTATATTTCCTGCTATGCCAGTAAATTTTCTAATAAAAACCAGCTTGCTTTAGTGATTATAAACAAACACAGTGATACTGATTACCGTATAAACATAAAAACCGAGTTATTAGGACTTAATCCCGCGGCAAAATTATACTTGCTTAACGGCTCGCATATATTAGCAGAGAATGACGGTAATCCGGGGATGATTGGCATCAAAGAATACGATGTAAACAATATAAGTAACGATTTCTGGTATACAGCCCCTGCGCACTCGGTAAGCGTTTTTGAGATCGATCATGACAAAACAAAATAAAAAATTTAATTTTTTAGCTGGATTAGCATTAAGCTTATTGGTTTTTATTTTAATAGGGGCATCTGCTGCGATAAGCTTTAATTTTACGTCAAGAGTGATTAATTTTTTGGATAACAGAATTAACATCCGTAATGTCAGCGCATTTGCGCCGCTGCAAAAAGATTTCTTTATTAGTTTTGAGAAGGATTCGGATTCTAATATTTTTGAAGCTGAATATGCCGGAGTTGAAATTGTAACTAACTTTGCTACAGATGGAAAGCGTTCGCTTTTAGTTGAGTTTCCGGCAAACCAAAAATACCCGGGAATAACTTTTGATCTATTTGGGAAAGATTGCTTAGACTGGAGCGCTATGCAGTCATTTTCGTTTGACCTGTTCAATATTATCGAAAGCAAAGCAACAGTTGTTGTGCAAATAAGAAGCGGGCAAAAATACCCAAAAAAACAATTCAAAAAGGAATTTGTAATCACAGAGAAGGGCAAAGAAACGATTAAGATATTACGAAATGAACTTGAGCGCAGTTTAAATTTAAAAGAAATATCTCACCTTACAATTTTTGTAAACAATCCGCAGACTACGTATTATATATATCTTGATAATATGCGGATAGAATAAAAATAGAAAAAACTAGGGGACGCTTCGGTAGTTTTACTGAAATACAAAAAAGTTAATTTTTTGGTTTGTTACTGAAATGTATAAATTCTTGACAATCCAACTAAATATGTTATATTTCTTATTGATGCTAAAAATAGCACTTTGGAGAAATAAATGCAATACATCGAATTAAGAAAACTGCTAGGCGATTTTATTATCTTCTCTCTGGATGATATCCGGCAGGCGCAGCCCGGATTTCATCGCAGGCGGCTCAATGAATGGCAGGAAAAAGGATATATTAAAAAAATAACAAAAGGATTTTATATTTTTTCCGATCTCCAGATTGAGGAAAAAGTATTGTTTGAGATAGCAAATCGTATTTATGAGCCGTCATACATTTCCTTTGAAACCGCATTATCTTATTATGGCCTGATACCGGAGAGTGTTTATGGAACAACCTGCGCTTCTACGCGCAAGACTTTTAATTTTAACACGCCTCTCGGAGAGTTTATTTACCATGCCATTCAGCCGAAACTTTATTTCGGTTTTGAATATGTTTTGATCACCGGCTCATATTATTGCAAAATAGCATCTGCGGAAAAAGCGCTGCTTGATTATTTTTACATAAATACGTCATTAAATACTCTGGATGATTTTGCATCTTTACGCATCGACAAAGAATCTTTTTTAATTAAAGTGAATACGAAAAAGTTAAACGATTATGCCGATATCTACAGGCAGAAATCGCTAAAAAAGCGGATAACCGCATTTGCCAGATATATAAAACATGCTTGAACTTAATCAAATTGAGTCGTTTTACCCCGAATACCTAAGGCATTTTAAACGCAACATCCTTAGGGAATACATCCAGTATAAAATACTATCTGTTATTTTTAGCGGTAGATTATCCGCAAAACTTATCTTTATGGGCGGCACAGCAATGCACATTGCGCACGGGACGAATCGATTTTCTGAAGACCTTGACTTTGATAACCGCGGAGTCAGCCAAAGTGATTTTCGGCAGTTAACGCAATCCATTGCGCGCATTCTTTCTTTGGAAGGATTTATCGTAGAGACTAGCGTTTCATTCAAAGCGGCATACACCGCTAATATTAAAATCATCGGCATCCTGTTTAAAACAGGTTTATCCGGCCATAAAGAAGAAAAGGTATTGATTAAAATTGATGCGGAGAAGCAAAATTTTAAATATGCCCCCCAAAGGATAATCATTAATAAATTTGATGTCGTGTCGGGAATTAACATTGTGCCTGCGGATATCCTTCTTGCCCAAAAATTTTTCGCTATACTTATGCGTAAAAGGGCGATGGGAAGGGATTTTTACGATGCGATGTTCCTTGCCGGAAAAGTAAAGCCTAATTTCGGCTATCTAAAAGCAAAAGCCGGCATAAAAGATATGACGATGCTTAAATCGAGCTTGGCCAAACACTGCAGTAATCTTAACTTCAAACAGCTTGCCCGCGATACTGCCGCGTTATTGTTTGTTGCCAAAGACGCTGAAAAAATTGCCTTGTTCCCGGAATTTATTCTCAATCTCCCTGATGAAGGCTAAACAAGGTTGCTAAAAATTATATGAAAACCATAGTCTTAGCCTATCATTCCATTGAAACTCCGCCGAAAGAAGAGGGGGCGGGGTTGTATTGCGTGAGTAAAGAGATGTTTAGGCAGCAGATGGCTGTTCTAGGGGACACTCATCCGGATAATAAAAAGAAGAATTTCCCCGGATGGGTGTCCCCTGAAATTTTAATAACTTTTGATGACGGCGATATCACTAATTACACTCACGCTTTACCGATACTTAAAGAATTCGGGCTAAAGGCGTATTTTTTTATTTTAGCTGGGCGGATAGGGACAGATAATTATATGAGCTGGCAACAGGTGAAAGAATTAAGGGATGCAGGTATGATTATCGGCTCACACGGTATAAATCATGGTTTTCTTACGGAATTAACACCTGGACAGCTCAAATACGAATTAAAAGAATCAAAGCGGATAATTGAAGAAAAACTTCATACGCAAATAGATTGCTTTTCTGTTCCGCGCGGGTTTTATAACCGAAAAATTATTTCCTTAACAAAAGAAGCCGGATACCTGAAAGTTTTCACATCTTATTCGGAAGATAATAACGGCTTTAAGATCGGCCGCATCAGCGTAATGAAAAACTGGGATATCAATAAATTTAAACGTATAGTAGAGAGAGGGTTCAATATCCGAGAAAAAATCATCAAAAAGTTAAAAATAAGCTTGCATAAAATCCTTGGAAGCAGATGTTACAATAAAGTAAGAACAAAAATTCTCGGAAGTAAAACTTGATTTTTGTGATTTTGCAGGATATACTCAAATAATGACTAAACAACTCGCTATTAAACTTTCGGTAATTTTAGCTCTAATACTCGCGGTATATTTCCCGACTATCCGCTGGATGATCGACCGCTGGAGTGTTACGGACACTTATTACAGCCATGGATTTTTGGTGCCTTTTATTTGCGCCTTTCTTGTTTGGTTTAAACGTAAGGAATTAGCGACTCTTCCCATACAGCCGGAAAAAATCGGCTGGTCAGTTTTTGCAATCGGTATCCTAATCCATCTTATAAGCAGCCCTATCCAAGTATATTTTACTTCCGGTTTCTCGTTACTTATCACAATACCCGGCTTAGTGCTTATATTCCTTGGAAAACAATGGCTAAAAAAACTCTCCTTTGCGATTTCTTTTATTTTCTTTATGATCCCGCTTCCAATGTTAACAATAGCCAATTTGAGTTTTCGTTTAAAAATTCTTGCAGCAAAAATATCTACCATCCTTGTAAATTCGATGGGAATTGCTGCAATAAGAGAAGGAAGTATTATACAAACAAGGCATGCCAACTTAGTAGTTGAAGATCCGTGCTCCGGCATACGCTCGCTGATTGCGCTGATTGCGCTTGGCGCATTAATGGCTTATTTTAGTAACACTACGCGCTGGAAAAAACTTATTGTTTTTGCCTCGTCTATGCCAATAGCTATAGGCACGAATATAGTCAGGATCACCGCCCTTACTGTTGTCAGCGAAATGTACGGCTCTAAATTTGCCACCGGATTTTTCCATGATATGATGGGAATTGTGGTGTTTGTATTAGCGTTTATGGGCTTAGCGATGGTTGGAAAGATATTAGAATGAACAATAAAAACTTCATCATAGTTTTGATAATTTTGATCGCAGTCGGGGCGGTGAGTTTTTCATTTTATACGCCTACGGCTAAAGAAGAGAAAAACGAAGCACAGATGAGTGCGTTTCCGATTACGATAGGTGATTGGAGCGGAGAAGATATAAAACTTGGTGAACGTGATTATGAGATCCTCGAAACTCGTAACTTAATTATGCGCCAATATAAAAATTCAACCGGCAATATGGTTTATTTATATATCGTATATTCTGCCGGTAACCGCAAGGTCGCGCATCCGCCTGAAATCTGCTATACAGGAGGCGGGGCATCAATCATTGAAAAAAACATTGTACCAATTACCCCTGATATAAACGCTGACCGTTTTATAATCGAAAATAACGGAGAATCAGGCCAAATGGTCGCGTATTGGTTTAAATCAGGGAATCTCAATACGCCAAATTATTTTAAGCAACAGATAAAAATCGTCTTTGACCGGCTATTCCGTAGGCCAACCTCCGGCGCGCTTATTCGCATATCAACAGATGTGAAGGAGAATAAGAAAGAGCTCGCCTTTAACCTGCTCCAAAAATTCGCTGCAGAGATAGAACCGCTGCTTGACAGGTATGTTCCGTAGCGTTATGTTTCTTATCCCGCAACAGTGTTTATTTTTATACAAATCCACATCCCTATATAAATCAACAATTTAAGTAAAATCCACGAGAAAGCGCTTTCTTTGTGTTGATATATTTAAACAAAACAGCATATAAGCGCTTATATGAGCATATTCGGTAAATAAATAGTTTTTAAATCATTTAATAACCCATTGTACTTAAATAAGATACGACTACAAAGTATTTTTCAAAAATTTCTGTCTTGGCAACAAACCTGCTATATAAGTATATATATGAGAAACCATGCGAAGAAATTTATAATCTGCGCTTTTATTGCAATCCCGCTGCTTTTAATTACTCCGGGCTTTAAGATAACCTCATTATTTGCAATTACATACCTTGGTGACACCCAGTTAAATTCTGCTAAAACTATCGTAAATTATAGCTTGCCTTCGCAAAATACTACAAAACCAGAACGTTCACACGCGCCAGAACCAAGCACGATGTTTTTACTCGTTTCAGGCTTAGCTGGAATTATTGTACGTATTGCGCAAAGAAGCTTTATTAAATTTAAAAGAGTAATGGACCTGATTTTGGCAATATTAGGCCTGCTTATTGCTGCCCCCATACTACTTGTTTTAGCTATTGCCATAAAAATCACCTCAAACGGCCCGATAATTTATCGTCAAAATAGAGTAGGAGAGAACGGGAAGGTTTTTAGGATATTTAAATTACGAACAATGTACGTAAATGCCGAAGCTGCAACCGGAGCTGTTTGGGCAAGAAAAAATGATCCGCGCATTACCCCCTTAGGCGTACTTTTAAGAAAAACCCACCTTGATGAACTTCCGCAGCTTTTTAATGTAATTATAGGGGAAATGAGTATTGTAGGCCCGCGCCCTGAAAGGCCTGAAATAGTGCGCGATTTAAAAGTAATGATCAAAGATTATGAAAAGCGGCTTACGGTAAAGCCGGGAATTACCGGGCTTGCACAAGTTTGCCATAGATACGATGAAACAATCAGCGATGTACGTAAAAAGATCAAATACGACTTATTATATATAAGGAAGATGTGCTGGCTTGCAGAAATGCGCATCCTTGCACAAACTGTCACTGTAGCTTTAACCGGAAAGGGAGCGCGCTAAGATCATGAAAAAAATACTTACTGCAACTGTGTTGATAATTGGCTTAATTACAATATCCTATTCTTCTGCCTTTGCTATTCCTGCATTGCAGATTTATGCTGAAGGAGCAACTTATAATCCGGCAACTGAAAGCTGGATGTTAGAGCATATCTCTGATTTTAAACTTTGGGTTTTGGGAGATGTTAAAAACTACGGCCTCATCGATGATGTTTATATATCCGCGGCTTTTAACAGCTCTGAAACCGGAACTATTAATTTTACTCCGACAACCGCAAGCGCAGGAGAGCTGCCTTTTCCTGCAGATACCTCTATACCGTCAATGCCTGTGTACGCGCTTTCAGGCACAGACAATTTCCCTATTATGGGAAATGGAAAAGAATTGCCCAGCCATGGCGTATATGGTGAAGGCACTAGTTGGAATACTTATTTCTTAGGTGATTTTACCTTAAAAGATTCTCCTATTGCAGATTACAATGGAACACTGCCTATAATCTCATATCCCAGCAAAGGACAGATCAACGTCTATCGCGTGCAAGTAACCGGATATTCTTTTGTCCATTTTGACGCCTTTGATCATTATTACACAAAAAATAATGTTCATTATGTTAAGGCGCCTTTTTCGCATGACCTTGACACAGCTCCTGAACCGGCAACAATGACGCTTTTAGGGTTAGGATTAGCAGGATTATTATCGCGTCGCATCAAGCCACGGAACGCGAGATAACAAATAGATAAACAAAGAAGTAAAATCTAGCCCTGAGCGAAGCGAAGGGCTAAAAAGGAAGGGGGGTGAAAAACAAAATGAAAAAAATCTTATTAGCATTATTATTCGTATTCGCAACTACTGGTATGGCATCAGCTATCACTCTTCCTATCGGCCCTGTGACATTTCACATGACCAACTGGGAAAATCGCGTGACAGCAACAGGACAGACATTATCCGGAATATTCCAGATTGATCAGCTGCTTAATTCAAGCAACGCTACAGTATGGAATTCTGGTATGGGCGGAGAATATCTCTACGGTACTTTCGGTAATTCAACTCTTACTACCATTAATGATTTTGGGACACCAGGTGAATCAACCGGAGATCAATATTTGTTCTCTGGCGGCACACTTAAGGTTTACTTAGGAAGTTCTGCGATCGATCCGACCAATAGCGCAACCTGGACAGCAGGTTCACTTTGGCTTGATTTAGCAATGGTAACCGGAGTTGACTTTACTAATCCTGGATATACCCTCGTTTCTTCAATTACAGGAGCAGGGGCTGATCCGGAAACCGTACCTGCAATCAAAGGCATAGGTACTGCGCTGCTTGATGTAGTGGGCGGTTCAGTTGCTTCACAATTTGACACTAACACCTACCAACGCTACGATGGCACTGGTTTGAAAGCAGACGTATACCTGAATAATTCGTTCTTTATCAGATATGCTCCTGAACAAGGACTAACCGGAAACAAGGATGGTTTCCCTGTTTGGAGTAAAGATCCGATTGGAGCAAACGTTATTCCAGAACCTACATCTATGTTATTGCTCGGTATGGGTTTGACTGGTTTAGCAACAAGGTTGTTAAAAAGAAAAGTAGCATAAGTAAAGAGGCGCTTTACATTGAAAAATGTTGAAGCGCCTTTTTCTTTTTATTCTTTATAGATTAAGCTGATGGCAATTGCGGAAATTATAAAACTAAGCAGGTCATTTACTAGCCAGTAAATGCGGATTGCAGCAGATAGGTTTAAGCTCATATAATCGGAAAACCGGATAGGAAGTACGCCGATAAAATATATCAAAACACCAAATAGCAGGCCTTTTGTTATAGTTTTCCCGGGTAAAGACTTACTTATAATCGCATAACCAAATGCTAAGATAACCGCTAAGATAATTTTTCCCACTCCTATACTAAATAACCACGGAAATTCGCTATTAAGCATAGCTTTTTGATAAACTCCAATAGGCTCAATAAAATATACCCATTTGAACAACCACTGACAAGTAAATAAACCCCAAAGGTTTGAACAAACCCCCGCAACAGTTCCTGCTAATAATATTTTTTTAATATTCATTTTTCTCCCTAAGTTTATCTATACAATTAAATATTACCATACAAACAGAACAAAAAAAAGAGTAAATTGACAAACCCTCAAATTAGCGATATTCTAATTGGGTGAAAAACGAACTGCTTATATTCTATTTAAGAAAAATTTTACGCTTAAATTCCGCGCAGAAGATCATTGATTTTTCTGTCAGGAGACACAAAAATAAAATTTTCCTTATAGAACCTGATAAAAATAAAACCCTTACTTTTAAAGAATTCGATCAGGAATCTAGCAAGTTATCTAACGAGTTAAAAGGAGATATTCATTTTTATTCGGCGCAAAATTCAATAGAATATTTTCTCACCCGCACTGCCTGCTATAAAGCAGGAACAATTTTTTTCGGGCTCTCCCCGAACCTCACCCAAGAAACCAAAAATTATTTTATAAATAAAGCTAACGCTCTAAAAGGAAGCACAGAATTATCCGGCATATCTACGCTTAACCTAAGTTCCGGCACTACGCAGAAAATCCCCAAAATCATTAAGCTTAGCGAGCAAAACTGGATAGAGAGCCTTTATAATTACGTCCTTAACTCAAATACCGCTATTAATGAAAAAGTAATTTTTCTTTCAACATTACCTTTCACAACTGCCGGCTCAACGACGTTTCTTCCTGCAATATTAGCAGGTATAACTTACATCATTATAAAAGAAGATTCACCGGCTTCTAAAATAGCAGAAAATATCCAAAAATATTCCGTTAACCGCCTCTATACAACGCCATTTAGGCTGTTAGAGCTCATGGATTGGTGTAAAGATAATAATACCGAGCTTAAATCTCTTAAGGCAATCATCATCGGCACAGAACGCATGCCAAAGCAGATGTTTACGGAAGCGATTAATTTTTTTGGGCCGATAATCCAGGAAGGTTATGGTATGGCAGAAGCACTTCCGCCGATTTCCTTGTGTGGAAAAATCGCAAAAAATGTTTCAGTAAAACTTATTGATGACGGCCGCATTGCGGTAAAAAGTAAAACCGTAAGCGCAGGGTATCTGGATAACCCCGAAGAAAACAAACGTTCATTTGTAAACGGATGGTTTTATAGTAACGATTGGGGCCGCGTGGAAAACGGATTCCTGTATTTTTACGGGCGTTATGATGATATAATCACTAATACTCCTAAGCGCATATTCGCCAGCGAAATAGAAGATAAGATCTATTCGCTTGAACTTGTAAAAAACTGTATACTCTTAAAAAAAGAAGAAAGAACCTACGCATTTATAACAATAAAAAATAACGCGGAAAAAGAGGCAGCAATGGAACAAATCTTAAAACTCTTACAAAATGAATTTGCTCAAATAAAGATCTCGCTAATTTTAAAAGAAAGCTTACCGCTTAATTTTGCCGGTAAAATTGACCGTAACCTTCTAAAAGCGGAGGCTGCTTAAAAAAATGGTTAAGTTATATCTCTGGAACTCTGTAGCCAGGCGCAGGCGTTCGATAAGTGACACTTTTTATGATAATGGCTTAGGAACATTACGCGCTTATTTAACCGAACGCGGGCACGAAGTAGAGGTTATAGACTGGGCAACAGACAGTTTCTTCGACAGCCTTTCTTTATTATGGCTTACAAAAATAATCCGTAAAATATATGTCTGTATTTTTAAAGTTAAATTAAAACCTGTCAAAATCATCCTCGGTATCATCGGTATGCAGCTACAGGATGAATTAAGCGCTGTTCAGGCGCGACGGATGAAGAAAAAAATAAATCTTCTGGTAGAAGAGCTGCGCGAGAAACAAATTAGGATTTTTGGCATAAAAACTTGGTACGGAGAAGCTTTTACTAACGCTAAATATATAGCCGAACGTATACGCCAAAGGATCCCGGACGCGATAGTCATTGCCGGAGGATACCACGTAACGCTTTATGAAGAAAAACTGCTTGAGGTTTCCACTTTTGATCTCGGGGTTGCCTGCGAAGGAGAATTTGCCTTAGATACAATTTTAAATATTGCAAACAAATACGCATCCTCCTGGGATAAACAGAAGGCCTTAGATGAGATTATCACGCTTGCTGGAAGCAATAAGCTTGAAAACTTGATTTACCGTAAAGATAACAAAATAATTAAATCCGAACGCCGTAGATTAGACGCGCACAGCTTAAAAAGTTTTCCCGTCTATGATCCATCTCAAGACAAAGTGCGCATTCACGTAATGATCGAATCCTTAGGCTGTGACTGGGGAAAATGCAATTTTTGTGTGCATCCGTATTTTTACCCGAATTATTCCCTGCGCGATCCTGACCAGATCGCAAACGAGATAGAACAGATGCGTAAATTTGGTATCGGCATATTCCGTTTTGCCGGATCCGATACGCCGCCTGCATTCGGAGCTAAAATTGCCAGAAAGATCACCGAAAAAAAGATGCGTGTAATCTTTGGAATGGGATCCCGTGCTTTGCGTAACGCAAGAAATTCCCATGATAGTTTAGTTACAAGTTACCGCGAATTGATCCGCGCGGGGCTGCGCGCTTTATTTATGGGCGGTGAATGCGGGAATGATTTTATTAACGAACATGCGATGAACAAGGGAATAAATTTTGATGACCTTTGCGCGACCATAGAAGCTCTGCGCCAGGCAGAAAAAGAAGAGGGGCAGAAAGTTTTTTTAAGCCTTGCGCTTATTTATCCTACACCGCTTTTAGGCAAACTTACTCTTGAGCAAGTAAAAGAAGATAACTTACGCCTGCTTAAGGCAACTAAACCCGATAGCGTAATGATCACGCCTCCCGGGCCGTTCTTACACACGCGCTGGTACGAGGATAAAGAGAGGTTTGGTTTTTCTTTAGGAGATGATATAATATCAACAGCTATGGAATACGAATATGTGCTCTATAAGCCGCCTTCATTATGGCCGAAGTTACCGATTAGTTTAGAGGGCAAACCCTTTAGCAAAATTCTTTCTGAATGTAATGATTTTCGCAATCAAGTTGAAAAAGAACTACTCATACCTACGGATATTTCTGATGAACATTTCCTGATGTTCTATGCCGCGGGGTTAGTTCCACCCGATGAATTAACTCAGGCAAAAAACGAAACCATGCTTGATATTGTATCTTGCGAATACAGCTACACGCGCAAGCTTTCTAGAATAACAAATGAATTCAGCAAAAAAATAAGCCAAGAGGTAATTAGTTAAATGGCAATAGTTTCATTAGATAATGTGCGCAAAGAATACCTATTAGGAAAAACGGCTTTGCTTGCTTTAAAAGGAATTTCGCTTAAAGTTGAGCAAGGAGAGTTTATTGCTCTTGCCGGCCCTTCAGGAAGCGGCAAAACCACTGTTTTAAACATCATCGGATGTTTTGATAAACCCACATCAGGGTCTGTAAGCATCGAAGGCAGGCCGATTACCGAACTTTCGAATAACCAACTGGCACAATTACGCGCAGATAAAATCGGTTTTATCTTCCAGGGCTTTAACCTGCTACCGGTACTTACCGCGCTTGAAAACATAGAATACCCGCTATTAAACCGGAATTTTCTTCCTTCTGAACGCCTCCGCCGCGCAAAAGAAGCCTTAGAAAACGTGGGCCTTGGTAAATTTGCAAAACACAAACCCCTTGAACTAAGTGGTGGCCAACAGCAAAGAGTAGCTATCGCAAGAGCTATTGCCGGGCAACCGCAATTAATATTAGCCGATGAGCCGACAGCAAACCTCGACCATAAAACCGGAACAGAGATCCTTGCCTTGATGAAAAAAATAAATCAGGAGAAAAAAACCACTTTCATTTTTTCAACACACGACCAAAAAATAATGGATATGGCTGACCGGCTGATTAAAATCTGGGACGGTGAAATCATATGATAGCCCCTTTAATAGCCTTCAGAAATATCTTCCGCCATAAAACGCGCTCCCTAATTACGCTATCAACTATTGTCTTTGGCTGCGTTGCGCTGATATTTGCCGGAGGTTTTTTTGAAGATGTCTATTTTAAAATGCGCGAAAGTTACATCAAATCATATACCGGGCATATCCAGATCTTCAAAAAAGGGTTTCTTGAACATGGGAGAACCCAGCCCTATAATTTCCTTATCGATGATTACGAGAAAATTTGCCGAGAAGTAGAATCAATAAAAACTGTTAAATTCATCACCCCGAGATTTGAATTTTCCGGATTAGTCTCTACCGGAGAAAACACCATTTCTTTTATGGGGATGGGGGTTGAAACAAAAAATGAAAAAGCAAATAACGAAATCACAAATAATCTCCGCCAATCAAGCAACAACCTTACAGTAGGCGGGGTAGTGATGCTCTCAGGTGAACAATTTAAAGAGTCAGAGACGTATTCTATTACGCTTGGAAAGGGGCTTGCGCAGGCAATCGGAGCTAAAACCGGGGATGGCCTGGTATTACTTACCAATACGGTTAACGGTTCGGTAAACGCGCTGGATGTAAACGTAAAAGGAATATTTTACACATCCTCAAAAGCCTTTGATGATCATTTTATGCGTATGAACCTTAAAACCTCACAAAAACTGCTTGGCACAAACGCTGTCCAATCGCTTGTAGTAATGCTAAATGACACGAGTAATACCAAAATTACTTTAAATTTACTCAAACAAAAATTTTCTTCACAAGGATTTGACCTTGAGCTGCGCTCATGGGAAGAAGTAAGCGATTTCTATAACCAAACAGTCACGCTCTTTAACCGCCTATTTCTTATTTTAAAAATAGTGATCACTATTATCGTTATCTTAAGCATATTTAATACAATGAACATGGCGGTATTTGAAAGAATAAGTGAGATCGGCACTATCATGGCTTTAGGCACCAAACAATCAGGAGTGATCAGCCTTTTTATGTATGAGGGGTTATTTCTGGGAATATTAGGAGGGACAATCGGACTTTTTGCCGGAGGCATAGTTACCACGATAATATCTTCTATCGGTATACCCATGCCTCCACCGCCTGGCGCAACTATGATGTGGCTGTCTGAACCTAAACTTATTCCTTCAATGTTTGTGTTTTCTTTTACGCTTTCAGTATTAACATCTATCATCTCCACGGTTTACCCGGCTTACACTGCTTCCCGTCTTGAGATAGCCGATGCCCTGAGAAACAAGTAATATGCAAAATTACCTTAACAACAGTTATCCACAGGGTAGGGGAGGTTTAAACCTCCCCTACCTGATATTATTTAGTTTAATTGCTCTAACTGGTTTGTTTTCGACTGCTTATGCGCAGTTACCCGCTGCGGAGATCATCGCCAAAGTTGACGCCATACGCAGCCCGCAGGAAGATTATGTCACCACCACAGAAATAACCAGTTATTCTCTAAATCGCAAACCGAAAACTGCGCTTTATCAGGTTATGATAAAAGGAACGGATAACACTATCATAAAAACTTTGCAGCCGGAAACCGAACGTAATCGCATACTGCTCTTGCGCGGCCATGACCTTTGGGCATTTTTTCCGGAAGTTTCAAAACCTTTAAGGCTTTCACTTCAGGAGCGCCTGATGGGAGAAGTATCAAATGGAGATATCGCAAGGGTAAATTTCTTAGGGGATTACGATGCAAAATTATTAAAAGAAGAGCTGCTTGACGGAAAAAATTGCTTTGTTTTAGAACTTATTGCCAAAACAGAGGATGTTACTTACGCAAAAGCTATTTTATGGGCAGAAGTTGAAACTTTCCACCCGATCAAAGCCGAATTTTACGCCGTATCTGGTAAATTACTGAAAAATTGTTTTTACCAAAACTACCAGATACTTGCCGGATGCTTGCGTCCGACAGAGTTAGTACTAGAAGACCCAATAACAAAAGGCAAAAATTCAATTATCCGTTATAACAGCATAGAATTACAGGAATTACCGGAGAAATATTTTATGAAAGATTATATGAAGAAGATGATGGAGTAAGATGAAAATCACAGATAAGCTGTCATTGCGAGCGACCGAAGGGAGCGAAGCAATCTCTAAGATTGCTTCGTCCTGCTTCGCTTCGCTCGCACTCCTCGCAATGACGCAATTAATATGTTCAAATGCCTATGCTAGCGATTTTAAGCTACAGAGCCATGGCAGTATAAAACAAGAGACTGCTTTACGCATCAGCCAGCCGCGCCGACTGACTAAGCTCAGAAATCAATTCCTTCTTTCAGAATCAGGCCGCATAAATTCTCAACTTAATTTCAAGATCAGCGGCAGATGCTACTATGACCCGGTTTATGAAGCAACAGATTACTATCCGAAAACAGTAGGTTCAGACCAGATGTATGAGGCAGAACTCCGCGATACATACCTTGATTATTCAAACGGGCCGTTTGACTTACGCATCGGAAAACAGCAGATTGTTTGGGGGGAAGCCGTGGGATTATTTTTTGCCGATGTTGTTAATGCTAAAGACCTGCGTGAATTTGTCCTGCCGGATTTTGATATGATCCGCACCCCGCAATGGGGAATTGACGCCGAATACAGCCGCGATAAGTTACACGCAGAATTTGTCTGGCTGCCAGTGCTTGAACTCAACAAAACAGGCGTTAGCGGTTCGGAGTTTGCTTTTCCGTATCCGGTTCCTGAAAACACTACTTTTACTGCTAGAGATCCTGATAAACCCGGGAATAATTTCAGAAACAGCGAAATAGGAGGCAGGCTTTCATATATTTTTAACGGCTTGGATGTCAGTATTTTTAATTTCTACACATGGGATAAATTCCCCGCTTTAGCCCGCGTTATAAACAGCGGCATATACGAATTTAAACAAACCATAAAAAGATTAAATATAGCCGGCATGACTTTTGCAAAAGAAATAAACGATATCGTTTATAAAGCGGAATTCGTCTTAAACTGCAAACAATACCTGCCGATCTTTGATACCAATGACGCTGACGGCCTGGTGCGTAAAGATAATATTGATTATCTCCTGGGAACTGATTTTACCGTTAAAAATGTAGATATTAACGCGCAATTCATGCAAAGGATCATCCCCAAATATGACAGCAGGCTGGTAAATGAAGAAAAAATCCGTAATTCTTTTGCCTTACGCCTTGATAAGGGGTTTTTAGATAATAAATTTAAAACTGAATTTTTAGTCATTGCAAGCCTGATGAACAAAGACCTGCTTTACCGGCCCAGCCTTACTTATACTTCCGGCAATAACTGGAAATTCAAAACTGGTTTTGATATTTTTAAAGGCGAAGCAGATGGAATTTTCGGCAAGTTTGAAAAGAAAAGCCGGATATTTTTTGAATCAACTTTTAGTTTCTAACCTAAGATCTCCGAAAAATTACAGGCAGGGTAACAGTTTTTAAGGAACTCCAGATGTTGAGAGGGAGCTCTGCGCAGAATATCCGATTTTTCCGCAAAAAAATATTTTAAATCTTCCGAAGTAAAACTAAACTTATTGGCAAATTTTTCTAAAGGTGTTTTTTTAAGAAAAAACATCCGGTATAATCCGGAACTTGCCAAGCTATGGGATTGGCTTAAAATTAACTTTAAATCTAAGTATTTTGCCAGCGCCGGAGCCCCGTTTGCGTGATTGTAAGCCTTTAACTCTCCCATATTTTTAAAAAGCAGGAAATCATAGGTCAGGTTATGTTTGGGATTTATCGTGATGCAGAAATAATCAACATTTGCCTGCGTAAGAGCATAATCAAACACGCACTTAAAAAGATGAAAGATGAAAAACATTTTTTTAGAATTAAGCATCATTGATATCCCGCTTCCGAATAAAGCGGTATTACTTGCCAACATTGAGATCTCGCAAATTTTTTTTCCTCCCTGCCTTAATTTATCAACCTCATCATGATAGATCTCATCCATCGGCAGCCCAAGAGGGGAATCCTCGATAAGCGTGGCAGTAGCTAACACAGAGTTGTTTGATTCAGCAACAAAAGTGGTAGTCTGGGGAAGCGCGTTAAAAATAGAAAAACGCATGCCGGAATCATTCTTAGCGGTATAATTTCTTTTCAGGTATTCGTTATAAACTAAACGATAGGATTGTTCTAGCTCATCGCGCGTGACAGCAACGCGATAATCAATAACGCCTATAAGATCACTGACATTTATGCCTGTTTCCATGGCTATTTTAAGTTTAATTCCCCGTCATTATCTAAAGCCTGATCCAAGAGGCTTGCGCAGGCATATTTTACAAACCTACGCCTGTCATCAATTTGCATTTTAGAAAATTTAACTCCTGTGCTATAAAAAGAGGGGGTAAGGGAAGGTTGGCACCAAGCTACTACTGAAGAAAAAATGATCGGATTTTTTCCGTCAGGTAGTTCAATTTTAATATTAAGTAAGGCGTCTTTTCTAAGAATTTGCGAAGTAGCGAATTTCATGCCGTGGCCGCTAATATCCTCAAGCCTGACAGGCCCGATCCAAGGGGATTTTAAATCAATTTTATAAAATACCCGCACATTTGAAACAAACCGGTCACTTTTTCTTCTTTCCATGATTTTATTATATACACGAGGCCTATTGAGTCAAGTCAATTTTACAGACTTAGGGACACTTCTTAGCAAAACATTCTATCTGTTAAGAAGTGTCCCTAGATTGTACTCCTGAATTTAAAATTGAATTGACAGATAGGCACGAAAGTGCTACATTGATAATGGGTTATAAACAATAACACAGCTAAATTTTAAACTATGCTCCAGAAAACTCTTTTTGACTATTTTGCGCGTATTGTAAAGAAATTTCCTTCTAAAACTGCCTTGATTTACAGAAAAGGTGAGGGAATTTCTATTACTTACAAACAAATCCTTGATCAAGCGCAAAAACTGGCGCAGATCCTGGTTAATCACGGAGTAAAACAACAAAGCCGAGTTGCAATATTAATCCCCAACCAACCGCAATGGCCGATTGCTTTTTGGGCAGTTCAGGCAGCAGGGGCAGTCGCAGTTCCTCTTGATGTAAAATTAAAAGAAGATGAGTTAAAAAGAATTTTAGATTTCATATCTCCTTCGGCTATATTTACATTAACAACCTTAGCAAAAGAGTTCCGCGGAGCGCTACAAAGTATCCCAAAAGATAATATTCTGCTTCTTGATGCCCCTGATATGATCGGGATTAGTAGCATCGAAAACTTTAAGCCTTTAACAAAAATGACTCTTGATCCAAATGCCTGGATGAAGCCAGCAGCAATATTTTTTACTTCAGGCACAACCGCAACACCTAAAGGCGTAATGCTTACTCATCACAATCTGCTTTCAAATGTAGAAGCAATTATTAAATTAAAACTTGCTAAAAAAAATGATGTCTATATTTCCCTATTACCTTTACACCATACCTATTCATTTACAACTACTTGCCTTATACCGCTTCTTACCGGTGCGACAATAAGCTACCCAACAGCGCTAAATTCTGATGAGCTGTTAAGCTGCCTCAAGGAAACGAAAGTTACGATTTTTACCGGGGTGCCGCAGCTACTTGCAATAATTCATAATAATATCCAGGCAAAAATTGATAAACTCCCACTACAAACAAAAAATAATCTTTATTACTTAACTAAGTTCTTGTGGAAAATACGCAAAACAACCGGAATAAATCTTTCTTGGCTGCTTTACAGGAAGATGCACGCTAAATTCGGCAATATACGCCTTATTATCAATGGAGCAGCGCACCTGGAAAATAAATTTTTAGAGGCTTTCTGGCGCTGGGGTTTCACTGTAATCGAAGGTTACGGCTTGACTGAAACTTCTCCGATTGCCACATTAAATCTTCCGGGAAAAAATTTATTCGGCTCCGCGGGAATTCCTTTACCCGGGGTAACGATAAAAATCATTTCTCCTGATGCGCAAAAAAGAGGAGAGATTGCTATACAAGGCCCCAATGTCATGGCAGGTTATTTTAATCTGCCGCAGGAAACAGAAAAAAAGATCATTGACGGCTGGCTTATGACCGGAGACCTAGGATACCTTGATAAAAAATGTTTCTTACATATTACAGGCAGAAAAGACGATATTATTGTTTTAGGAACAGGGAAAAAAGTCAACCCGGAAGAAATGGAAAAATATTATTCTTTGAGCCCGTATATCAAAGAAATTTGCGTATTTGCACGCGAGCATTTATCTGCAATCGTAGTGCCGAACGAAGAATACCTGATAAGCCATAAACAAGACAATAATTTTGAATCGATCATCAAAGACGAGCTTACTCGTTTATCAAAAGGCCTCCCGGAATACAAACACCTTACGGGAGTATTTTTTTCTCAAAACCATCTTCCACGCACAGCGCTTGGTAAAATTATGCGCCACAAAGTAGCGCAGGCCCTTAGCAGCATTGATATGGAAAGAACTCCCGATCAAAATATTTCTATGCAAAATACAGAAAATGGGGAAGAATCAGTAAAATTATTGGCTTACCTTGAAAAAAAGTTTAACCGGAAACTAAACTTATCTGACCACTTAGAGCTTGACCTCGGGCTTGACTCATTAAACCGTGTTGAATTAATGCTTGCTTTAGAAAAAGACTTTGCGCTGACTATCCCCCAAGATGCAGAGATGGAAGCGTTTTCTGCTACTACGATCCAGGATCTATATAATAAAGTAAAACCCTACTTAGGTTTATCTAAAGCCAAAACTCATTAAAATTAAACTAGTTATACACTTGACAAGAGCAAAAATTATGTTATACTTCAAAGACTTTTGTTTAAAATTATAAACATAACATCCTTTAAGCAATATGCCTGAAAAAAAATCGATTTTCTCCTTAATTTTTGAAACTTTCTCCGAAACAAAAGAAAGTTTCTTCAAAAACCCTAAAATTTATGCCCCTTTCTTAGTATTTGCCGGAATTGAAGCTATCGCGTTAATATTCATTTATTTTTACCCGCGCATGCCTTTACACGTAATTACCGCGCCTTTTATCCGCACTTTTTTCGGAGAAATTTATTTGCATTATCCGGCTAATTTTATTTTAATACCAAAACTTTCCGCAAATTTAAGGATGGTACTTTCAACTGTTGCGGGGGCATTGCTGACTGCGATAGCGATTAATTATACCGCTGATTACTTTCATAATAAAACTTCTAAATTTAAAAGCGTTTTTGCACACTCCGCAAAAAACTACGTTTCACTTTTTTTACTGGCAACACTTATCGTTATAATCTTTGTCCTATTCGGGAACCTGCTTGAGTATTTCCTTAAATTTTATTTTCGTAATGGTTACCGGAAGCTGCTTTTCGCCGGCCCCAGATATTGGTTCGGCCCGATACCGATTGTGATTAATTTTTTTATGGCTGTATTGATCCAGTCATTTTTTGTTTACGCTTTCCCGTTCATTCTGATTGGAAAAGAAAAATTTTTGCCTGCAATAATGAAATCTTTTGTATTTTGCGCAAAAAGATTTTTTCCTACTGTTATGCTTGTAGGGCTTCCGATGATGCTTTTAATACCGGTAGTAGTGCTTAATTACCAGACAAGCCTGTTAATGAACAAATTTTTTCCTGAGATCACGGTTTTACTTACGATATTTGCAATAATAGTTAACTCATTAATCGTTGACCCTGTAGTTACTATCGCTACAACTTTATTCTATTTAAAAAACAGGGAACAAAACACACAAAAATGAATAAGTATAAACTAATTAAACTTCCGGTTTTTTTACTTGTTGCTTTGATCATGCTTTCTGGGTGCGGGAATGATACCTACGCAATAGAAAAAAAGTTCTGGCACTTAAAACAGAAGGCTCAAAAAATCTACCAAAATCCTGATGCATCGCCGCCAAATGAGCTTCAACGCACCGTCGAGCTTTTCAAAAAATTTTATACTGATCATGCAAAAAATAATTTAAGCATAGACGCCGAATTTGAAATCGCGAAATTATATTTAGCAAAAAAGGAGTACTCCGACTGCCGCAAATTCCTTAAGGAGATGGCTTCTCGCCACACAGATAACGATAACCTGCTTGCTGAAATCTCATTCTTTAGCGCGAACACATTTGAAAAAGAAAATAAGTGGGGAGAGGCTCTAAACGGATATCGGGCAATAATAGAAAAATTTCCCACTACTGTGCGGGGAATTTCAATCCCTACTTATATTGCAGAATATTACCACAGCAAATTTCAGCCTGATAAGTCTATAGAAGCTTTTAAAGATGCTGCTAATCATTACCTTGGCTTAGCAAATAAATACCCAAATACACCGATGTCCTTTAATATGCACATCCTAGCCGTACAATGCTACAGCGCGATCAAAGACTGGCCGCAAACCGTGGCCATGATGGATCTGATTCTAGAAAAATATAAAGGAAAGATAAACCTTGAAGAACTTTACCTTAACAAAGCGCTAATATGCCTACACCAGTTAAAAGATAAGGTTAAAGCCAAAGAAACCGTAGAGGCGCTACTTAAAGAATACCCCAAGACTAAACTCAAGAAAGCAGCGGAAGCTTTTCTTGATAAGATCTCCAAAGATGCCCCATGACAGGCCCTAACACCATTACCCAAGATAATAAACAAGCAATAAACGATTTCCTAAAAATTACCCTACGCAAGCTAATGAACATACTTTCTGCCGAATGCGGCTCGCTTTTCCTTTTTAATGCCGAAAAAAAAGAGCTGGTACTTGATTCTTTTTATAACTCCGGGGCTCTTCCGATTACGCATTTTACGCAAAAAATAGGAGAGGGGATTACCGGGAAAGTAGCTGACATCAAAAAAGCAGTGCTTGTAAAAGACCTTAAATCTGATATCCGCTTTAAGAAAAATGGTTTTAAGCACTACCGAACTGATTCTTTTATCTCAATACCCCTTGTTAGCGATAACAAGCTTCTTGGAATTATGAATATCGCGGATAAATCAAGCGGGCTGCCTTTTGATGAAAAAGATTTAAATTTCGCAGAAACTATCTGTCAATATGCCTGCCTTGCTACAGAACACTTATTACAATCAGAATACCTAAAAGAAGAGAAGGCTGCCTTTGACAAACATAAAGTACTTCTTGAGAAATACGCCTCGGTAGGAAAATTAGCCGCAGGCATAGTCCATGAAGTCAATAATCCACTTGACGGCATAATCCGCTATACCAACATGCTGCTTGAAAAAGTAACTCAAGAATCAGTAGTGCGTGAATACCTGCTTGAAATCAAAAAAGGCCTGCACCGCATTGCAAATACCACCAAATCGCTTTTAGAATTTTCCAGCCAGGTTAACTCAACTGCTCCTAAAACAAAAATCTATACCGATATCCGCGAGCTGATCAATGATTCTCTGGATATTTTCCACAATCGTATGCACACGGCAGTTAAAATTGATAATAAAATTATGGAAAATCTTCCCCGCGTGCTTGATTTTGGGCTATCGCATGTAGTGGTAAATATAATAAAAAATGCATTTGACGCTATGCCTGATGGTGGTAGGCTAGAAATAGAAGCTAAAATCATAGAAGAAGGGTTGAATTTTAGTTTTAAAGACAGTGGCGTTGGGATCCCCCCGGACATTAAAGAAGAGATTTTCGAGCCATTTTTCACTACAAAAAGTATAGATAAAGGCACAGGTTTAGGCCTTTCGATATGTAAAGAGGTAATCAATAAATACGACGGAAAGATCCGGGTTGAAAGCAAAGAAGGAACCGGAACTACCTTTACCGTATTCATACCTAAAAAATACCTGGAAAATGCATAACAACGATTTCAACGGAAAACCTCACATCCTGGTTGTGGATGATGAGCCCCTTATCAGGCATTCCCTGCGCGAACTCTTAAGCCACTGCGGCTACGCCGTAACTGCTTGTTCAGACGGTAAAGAAGCGCTTGATACCTTAAAACAGCACCACGCCCACCTGATACTTACCGATATAAAAATGCCGCATATGGACGGTATCGAACTGCTTAAACAAATAAAAATAATCAATAAAAATACACCGGTAATTTTAATGACAAGCTATGCCAGCATAGAAAACGCGGTAAAGGCAATAAAATTAGGCGCCTATGATTACATCACAAAGCCCATAGCGGATGAAGAAATAAAAATACTCATCTCGCGCCTGCTTGAGCAGGAAAGGCTCAAAGAAGAAAATATTGAGCTTAAAGAAGCGCTATCTACTACCAATCGCGAAAATTTTCATCAGATAATCGGAAAATCTCTTAAGATGCAAAAAATATACTCGCTGATTGAAGCGATTTCTAAAAGCCGCTCAACCGTACTCATACAAGGTGAAAGCGGTACCGGTAAACGCCTGATTGCGCATGCCCTGTACAAATGTAATGAGCAGGAAAAAGGCAAGCCTTTTGTAGAAGTAAGTTGCGGAGCACTTACAGATACCCTGCTTGAAAGCGAACTCTTTGGGCACGCCAAAGGCTCTTTTACCGGAGCAATAAAAGATAAAGAAGGCCGCTTTGAAGCAGCAAATACCGGGACGATATTCCTTGATGAAATCGACGCCTTTTCTCTTACTTTGCAGGTAAAACTTTTACGCGTACTTCAAGACGGAGAATTTGAACGCGTCGGCGAAAACAAAACCCGCCAGATAGATGTCAGAATAATTTCTGCCACTAATCAACATCTTGAAGACCTGATTATCCAAGGCAAATTCCGTAAAGACCTTTATTACCGCCTAAATATAATTTCCATCAATCTACCGCCTCTTAGAGAACGTAAAGAAGATATTCCGCTGCTTGTAAGGCATTTCATCAAAAAACATTCTAAAAATATCAGTAAAAAAATTGACAAGATAACTGAAGACGCGCTTATGCATTTGATAAACTACCAATGGCCGGGAAACATCCGGGAACTGGAGAATATTATTGAAAGAGCCACAGTATTAAGTAAAAACACTGAAATAAAAGTTGAGGATCTACCGGAATTCCTGCGCATAAAATCCCAGGAAAATAAGGGAGCTTTTAAACTTAAAACCGCGCTTGAATCACCTGAAAAAGAAGCAATCATCCAGGCGCTTGAAGCCGTGCAAGGAAGCCGCAAAGAAGCTTCAAAAATTTTGGGGATCAATCGGACTACTTTATATAAAAAGATGTGTAAATTCGGGTTGCTTAAAAATGAAAAAAGAAAATAATACAAACTACTCTTTATCAAAACTGCTTGATCTTAAACTTTGGAAAGAAATTCAGGATAATTTTGCATCATTCGCAGAAATTGATATCCGCCTTGTTGATGCCGAAGGTAAATTTCTTACAGCCGCAAGCATAGAGCACAGTTTCTGCCAGATCATGCGCAGCGCCTCACCGCGCTTTGAATATTCCTGCCTGCCTACATTTCTTGGTGGAGAAGGAAAAATTGATAAAAATTTAAGTTACGTTTGCAAATGGGGTTTAACGCATTGTGCCGTACCGCTGCAGATTAACGGCGCGCCTGCCTTAGGATACATCATTCTCGGGCCGATGATCATAAACCGGCCTTCCCGGGAATACTGCCGCGAACTTTCTCAACGCTTCAATATCAACGAAGAGGAACTTTGGAGCGCATTGTTAAAGATAAAAACTATCTCTTTAAAAAATACATTTTCCCTGGTAGAATTACTCAAGAAAATGCTTGGTTATACGCTGACACTTGCTTACGACAACATTAAACATCATAAGGAAAGTGAAGAAATTTTGATACTGGAAGCCCTTTTAGAGGTAGTTTTTGAAGTCAGCCGCGCTGATATCGGCTCTATTATGTTTGCCGACAAAAACGAAAAATACCTCACCATCAAGGTAGCGCGCGGATTATCTGAAGATGTGGTAAAAAAGACTAAAGTCAGGATAGGAGAGGGTATTTCGGGATTGGCGTTAAAAGAAGGGGAGTCGTTTGTTATTGACGATAAGACTTCTGACAACCGAATATTGCCTTATCTTAACCGGCCTCATCTTAACTCTTCTATGGTAGTACCGTTTAGCTTACAGGATGAACTAAAGGGAGTAATGAACCTGGGAACGCTTAAAAGCTCTGAAAAGAAATTTACTCTGGAAAACCTAAAGCTCGTCAACCGCTTAATCAACCTGACCGCACTCGCCTTAAAGTCTTAATCAAATAAAAAATTTGCACGGCGTAGGGGAGGTTTAAACCTCCCCTACATAAATTTATTTAACGTTTTTTCTGTAAGAAGAAGATGCAATTCTAAGCTGCCTACGATATTGCGCGATAGTACGCCTTGGAATATCTACCTGATATTTATGGCTAATAATACCAGCAATATCCTGGTCACTAAGCGGTTTTGTTTTATCCTCAACATCTATTAAAGACCGGATAAGGCTATTAATATAGGTAGCTGACAAAGTATGCCCATTTTTATCCTGGCGCTTCCCGGAAAAAAAATCTTTTAATGCTACAGTGCCATTTTTAAGTTTTATGTATTTATGGGCGACTGTCCGGCCAATAGTAGTTTCATGCAGCCCAAGTTGACGGGCTAATTCCCGAAAAGTAAGCGGCTTAAGATGCGTGAGGCCATGGCGCAAAGCCTGTGATTGTATTCCCACCAAAGATTCAACAACCCGGACTAATGTTTCTTTACGTTTTGCAACCGCTCTTACTAAAAACAACGCCTCATCAAGCTGTTTTTTTAAAATTGCTCTTTCCTCATCTGACATCGGATTTTCCCGCATCGCATCACGATATTCATCATTGATCCTAAAAATTGGCATCTGGCCGTTAGAAATGCTGATTTCAAAACCTTTATCTTTTTCCTCAATAGTAACATCCGGAACCACTATGGGTAACTCTTCTTGGGAATAAATAAGCCCCGGTTTAGGATCTAAAGAAGCAATCCGGCTGATAAGCGGTTTTACTTCTTCAAGGCTGATTTTAAGGGCTTTGGCAATATGGGTATAATTTTTCTTAGCAATATCCGGCAGGTGGTTTCTTATTATTTCAATAAGCCTGGGGTCATCAAAACCTGCGGCTTCAAGCTGGAGCAAAAGGCATTCTTCAAGATTTAGGGCCCCAATGCCTACGGGCTCAAAATCATGAATAATCTCAAGCGTAGATTTGACTTTTTCTAAACTTACCTGTAAGGTCGATGCAATATATTCAAGGCTTGCTTTTAGGTATCCATTTTGATCAATATTCCCGATAAGTTCCTGGCCTATTCGTAATTCCTCATCATTAGTTGCGGCAATTCCTAATTGTTCAAGCAGGCTATCCTGAAGAGTCTTGGGCCGGGTTATCTGGCTAATACGATAATCCTGTTCTTCCTGGGTTACATTTGAAAAAGTGGAGGAGGGAGGAGGCCGAACCTCTTCTAAAAAAGGATTTTGCTCTAATTCTGCTTCCACAAGCCCTCTTAATTCCGTTAAAGGCAGGGCAAGTATCTTTAAAGATTGGCTCAAATGGGGGATTAGTAATCTTCTAAGTTGTAATTTTTGCCTGACATCCATGGCTAAAGTATAGCATATTTTTGGCAAGAACCTGCTCTAAATCGAATCATAAAAAAAAGCGCATAAAAAAGTAGCAGATGGCTTAATTAATGGTAAAATAATCAAAATACAAAATGCTAATAAAGATGAAGAAACTGAGCGAATTAACAAAAGAGAAGCTATATAATTTATACATAAATGAGAAAAAATCCTTAGAGGATATAGCCGGACTATATTCAGTCTCACGGGTTGCAATTT